>VAPK010177473.1_pt1 | contig 17466 bp, 15 predicted proteins | sample 3395031 | NCBI WGS metagenome assembly VAPK01 (sample SAMN08290443, study PRJNA428436) | hydrothermal vent metagenome | isolation source: Deep-sea hydrothermal vent chimney 1 | place: Pacific Ocean: Juan De Fuca Ridge
CACTGAACACTGAACACTGAACACTGAACACTGAACACTGAACACTGAACACTGAACACTGAACTAAAGCTTCTCTTGCTTCAACCATTTTTCAAGTAACACGTTGAATTCTTTTGGATGCTCCATCATGGCGGCATGTCCACATTTATCAATCCAATACAAGGTAGAATTAGGAAGTAGCTTGTTGAACTCTACAGCCACATCTGGTGGTGTAACGCTATCATTTCTCCCCCAAATTAAACCTACAGGCATTTTCATGTTTGGTAAATCGTCAGCCATATTATGTCGTATGGCACTTTTGGCGATAGACAAGGTTCTAATTAGTTTGCTTCTATCGTTTAAGGTATCATAAACTTCATCAACCACTTCTTTTGTCGCTATTTCAGGATCGTAAAATACATCTTGAGCTTTTTTCTTAATGAATTCATAGTCTCCACGTTTCGGATAGCCATCACCCATAGCACTTTCATAAAGTCCAGAACTCCCAGTCAATACAATGCCTGCGATCTTTTCAGGAAAACGTTTTGTGTAGTACAGTGCTATATGTCCGCCTAAAGAGTTTCCTAAAAGAATATAATCTGTTAGATCTAACTTCTCAGTAAATTTTTTAATAAATTTTGCCAAGCTCTTTACGTTGGTTTGTAGTAAAGGCAAGGTGTAAATAGGTAGTTCAGGCATAATAACCCGATATCCATTTTTAGAAAAATAGTCAAATACACCATCGAAATTACTCAGATTACCCATTAATCCGTGTAAGATAATGATGGGTCTTCCTTCTCCAGACTCTAAGTAACTAAATTCCCCTTCTTTTTTGTAATTATTTCCCATTAATCAAATTGAATTTTCGTCGAATGCTAAAATAATGAATTTGGTTGAAATTACTGCATTTCTTTAAAATGAACTTGGTTTTTTCTTAAAAATTTTCTAAATTTTCATAAAAGACTATGAGTCAATGCAATAAATTTCAAAAAAGAAAGTTATTAACAAAGTGGTAAAAAATGGTAAAAAGTGGTAAATTTTTGTACTTTTGTCATTGTAAATCATTGAAAGTGGTAAATTTAATAGGAACATACGAATGTAAAGCAGATGCCAAGGGAAGGCTTATGCTTCCGTCTCAGCTTAAAAAGCAATTGAATCCTGTACTGGGTGAAGGTTTTGTGATTAAGCGAGCAGTGTTTCAACCTTGCCTAGAAATATATCCGATGAGTGAGTGGAATATTTTGATGGAGAAAGTAAACAAGCTAAACAGGTTTGTGAAAAAGAACAATGATTTTATTAGAAGATTTACAGCTGGTGTAAAGGTGGTGGAGTTAGATGTATCTGGCAGATTGTTGATACCTAAAGATTTGCATTCGTTTGCAGAAATTTCTAAAGAAGTGGTCTTGTCTTCTGCTGTGAATATTATTGAGATTTGGGATAAAGATAATTATGAAAAAGCCATTAATGATGCAACGGTAGATTTTGCTCAATTGGCTGAAGATGTGATGGGTAACGATAATGATATTTTAGATGAGTTATCATAATCCGGTTTTGCTCTTTGAAAGTGTTGATGGTTTAGATATTGTGCCGAATGGTGTATATGTAGATGTAACTTTTGGAGGCGGAGGTCATTCTAGAGAAATTTTAAAAAGACTAGGGCCTGACGGAAAATTATTTGCTTTTGATCAAGATGAGGATGCTTTGAAGAATGAAATTAATGATGATCGTTTTACGTTGATTCATGAAAATTTCAGACACCTAAAAAGATTTTTAAGGTTTTATGGTGTAAAGAAGGTAGACGGTATTTTAGCTGATTTAGGAGTGTCATCACATCAATTTGATGAAGCAAGTAGAGGTTTTTCTACACGTTTTGATGCTGATTTAGATATGAGGATGTTTAAAGGTTTGAAAAGAACCGCTGAGCATGTCGTAAATAAGTATAGTGAAGGGCGGTTGAGTGATATTTTGTTTATGTATGGTGATTTAAGGAATTCAAGAGCCTTAGCTAAGCAAATTATAGAAAGTAGAAATGAAACACCTATCCGAACAAGTTTTCAATTGAAAGAGGCGTTGCAACGATTTTTACCCAAAAGTAAAGAACATAAAATATTAGCACAGATTTTTCAAGCCATAAGAATTGAAGTGAATGAAGAGTTAGAGGCGTTGAAAGAATTTTTATTACAAACAGAGGAGTTGTTAGATGCGGGAGGGAAGTTGAGTGTTATTTCTTATCACTCATTAGAAGATAGATTGGTGAAGCGGTATGTGAGAAGCGGATTGTTTGAGGGTGAGCCAGAAAAAGATTTTTACGGAAACATAACTGTTCCTTTTAAAAAAGGAAAATTAATTACTCCATCCGCAAAAGAAATCAAAGAGAATAATAGAGCAAGAAGTGCAAAACTAAGAGTAGCAACAAGATTATAATATGGCTAAGGTAAAGCAAACAATTTATGACATTTTAAAAGGAGGATTCTTGGTTGATGAGGGTGCTGCTAAAAATTGGTCTATGCTTGTTTTTTTGGCAGGATTGGCATTAGTAATGATTGCAAGTTCACATAATATTGATAGAAAGGTTCAGAAAATTGCAGTACTCAATAAAGAAATGAGAGAGCTGAGGTCAGAGTTTGTGTCTACAAGATCAGACTTAATGAAAGTTAAAATGGAGTCTGCCATTATTAGAAAATTAGAAAAAGAAGGCTTGTATGTAAGTGAATACCCACCACAAAAAATTGTAGTAAAAAATTAGATAAAATTGGCAATAGAAAAAAAGAACATACTGAATAGATTGTATTTGCTAGCAGGAGGTATGTTTTTGTTTGCTGTAGCGATAACGTATAAAATCATTGACATCCAGTTTTTGAACGGAGATTATTACAAACAAAAAGCTGAAAAATTAACAGTAAGAGATTTTGAAATTAAAGCCAATAGAGGTAATGTCTATACGTCAGACGGTAGTTTGTTGGCAACTTCAGTTACTCGGTTTGATATTAGAATGGATGCTGTTACGGTAACAAGTGAAAATTTTGAAGAAAACATTAAAGAGCTGAGTCAATCACTCTCAAAAATGTTGGGTAAATCAGCGGGACATTACGAGAACTACCTCCGAAAAGGAAGAAAATCAAAAAACAGATATTTATTTATCACCCGAAATTTAAGTTATAACCAGTATTTAAGAATCAAGGCTTTTCCGATATTTAACTTAGGTATTTACAAAGGAGGTTTTATTGCTGAACAACGTACGGTAAGAGAACATCCTATTGGTAAAGTAGCTGAGCGTGCTGTGGGTTATGATGACTATAGGGGTAAGGTAGGTATTGAAGGTAATTTTTACGAGTATTTACGAGGTAAGAATGGTAAACGCCTCAAACAGCGTATTGCAAAAGGACAGTGGAAACCGCTCAACGACAATAATGAAATTGAGCCGATTGACGGTAGAGATATTATAACAACGATAGATTTAGATATTCAAGATTTTGCACATCATGCTTTGTTGGCTCAGTTAGAAAAATTTGAAGCAGAGCACGGTACGGTGGTAGTCATGGAAACCAAGACAGGTGAAATTAAAGCCATTTCAAATTTAGGAAGAAATAAAGAAGGTAAATATTACGAACGGTTGAATTATGCGGTTGGTGAATCTCATGAGCCAGGATCGACATTTAAGTTGATGAGTATGATGGTGGCTTTAGAGGCTAAAGTTATTGATACGTCAACGGTTATTGATACGGGTGACGGAACGTATAAAGTGTATAACAGAACAGTGAGAGATTCGCATAGAGGTGGTTATGGAAAAATTTCTGCAGGTCGAGTTTTTGAATTATCATCAAATGTTGGGGTTGTTAAAATTATTGAAAAATATTATGGTAAAAAACCTCAAAAATTTATTGATGCTTTAAATGCGATGGAGGTCGGTAACACTTTAAATCTCCCAATTAAGGGGGAAGGAAAACCAACATTGCCAAATCCGAGTGATAAGAACACGTGGTATGGAACATCTTTAGCTTGGATGACACATGGTTATGGTGTGTCAATGACACCGCTACAAACCTTAACTTTTTATAATGCTGTGGCTAATGATGGTGAAATGGTAAAACCACGCTTTATCAAAGAAATAAGAAAACAAGATAAGGTGGTTGAAACGTTTGAAAAAATAGTCATCAATCCAAAAATCTGTTCTCAAGAAACGATTGATAAGGTGAGAGCTTTGATGAAAAATGTAGTTAAAAACGGAACCGCTACAAATATTTACAATAAAAATTATGAGTTGGCAGGTAAGACAGGAACTTGTCAAACTGAATATTGGACAGGCAATACAAAATATATTTCCTCTTTTGCGGGTTATTTCCCTGCTGATAATCCAGAATATTCTTGCATTGTAGTTATCCATAAGCCAAATAAACACATCGGTTATTATGGTAATATAGTTGCTGCACCTGTATTTGAGAAGATTGCTCATAAAATTTATACCAAATCTCCTGTTTTAGACAGTATTAGTCAATTTAAAAAAACGCCTGAATTGATTGCTCAAAATTTTGAAAACTATAATGAATTGGCAAGAGAGAGTTATGAAACTATGCCAGATTTAAAAAACATGAATGGGATGGATGCTATAGCCTTATTAGAAAATTTAGGAATTAAAGTCCTTTTTAAAGGAACAGGTAAGGTTTTGTCTCAGTCCATTAAAGCAGGTGAAAAAATTAAAAAGAACGCAACAATACAATTGACACTTTCGTGAAAAAATTAAAAGACATATTGTATAAAGTAGCTGTTGAAGCTGTGTATGGAAGTACAGAGGTGTCAATAAATAAGCTTGTTTTTGATTCTAGAAAAGTAGTAAAAAATGATGTTTTTATTGCCTTGAAAGGTACAATGATTGACGCTCATCAATACATTTCTTCTGTTATTGAACAAGGGGTTTCTGTCATTGTTTGTGAAGATTTACCTGAAAATACATTAGAGAACATTGTCTATATCTTGGTGAAGGATTCTAAAGAAGCATTGGCTATTATGGCTGATAATTTCTATGGTAATCCGTCTCAACAATTAAAATTAATTGGAATAACTGGCACCAATGGTAAAACTACCATTGCTACATTATTATATGACTTGTTTAAAACAGCAGGATTTAAAGTTGGTTTATTGTCTACGGTGAAAGTATTGGTTGATAATGAAGAGTTTCCTGCAACACATACTACGCCAGATTCACTGATGATTAATCATTATTTAAAACAAATGGTTGATAGTGGTGTTACACATTGCTTTATGGAAGTGAGTTCTCATGGTATTCACCAAAAAAGAACAAAAGGATTGTTCTTTACTGGCGGAATATTCACCAACCTTTCTCATGACCATTTAGATTATCATAGCTCGTTTGCTGAATATAGAGATGTGAAGAAATCCTTTTTTGACGATTTGCCAAAATCAGCTTTTGCTTTGGTGAATATTGATGATAAAAATGGAGGTGTAATGTTGCAAAATACAGAAGCAAAACAATACACTTATGCGTTGAAAACGGTAGCAGACTATAAAGTTAAAATTATAGAAAATCAACTAAACGGTTTGTTGTTAAATATCAATACGCATGAAGTTTGGACAAAGCTCATTGGCAATTTTAATGCGTATAATTTATTGGCAATTTATGCAACTGCAAATCTTTTAGAGATTGAAGAGCTTGAGAGTTTACGGTTGTTAAGTGAGCTTGAAAGTGTAAGTGGTCGTTTTCAATACTTAGTTTCTGATCACGGTATTACAGCTATTGTTGATTATGCACATACGCCAGATGCCTTAAAAAATGTATTGGAAACCATAAATACAATTAGAACCTTTAATGAAAAGGTAATTACGGTTGTGGGTTGTGGCGGAGATAGAGACAAGACTAAGCGTCCGAAAATGGCACACATTGCTACACAATTATCCAATCAAACCATTTTTACTTCTGACAATCCTAGAAGTGAAGATCCGCAAACTATTATTGATGAAATGGAGGCGGGTGTTGCCCCTCAAAATTTCAAAAAATATATTTCCATTGTAGATAGAAAACAAGCCATCAAAACAGCAAGTTCTATGGCTGAAAAAGGAGATATTTTATTAATAGCAGGTAAAGGTCATGAGGCGTATCAAGAAGTTAATGGTGTAAGAACTCATTTTGATGATTACGAAACCATCACAGAAATATTAAAACAATTACAAAAGTAAATAGAAAACCTATAGATGTTATATTACTTATTTGAATATTTAGAAAAACATTACCAGCTTTCGGGAGCAGGCTTATTTCAATACATTTCATTTAGATCTGCGTTGGCTTTTGCGTTTTCCTTATTGATCTCTACCATTTTTGGAAAAAGGATTATTGATAAGTTAAGAAATCTTCAAGTCGGTGAGACTGTTAGAGATTTGGGCTTAGAGGGTCAAGTGCAAAAAGCAGGAACGCCAACTATGGGAGGTCTTATTATCATTTTGGCAACAATACTACCTGTACTGTTATTGGCTAAATTAGATAATATATATATCATCATTTTGTTGGTTACTACTATTTGGATGGGAGCTATTGGTTTTATTGATGATTATATAAAAGTATTTAGAAAAAACAAGGATGGTTTAAAGGGTAAATTTAAAGTGTTAGGTCAGGTTGGCTTAGGTGTGTTTGTTGGGTTGATGCTATATTTTTCACCACAAGTTGTTATCAAAGAAGAACTTAAAAATTCTAATGTAGCTCAAGTAGAGCAGTTTCAAACTGTAAATCCGTCAAGTTTATTTGGTAAAGAAGAAAAATCATTAAAAACAACCATTCCTTTTGTTAAAAATAATGAATTTGATTATTCAGTTTTAGTAAGCTGGATGGGTGACGAATATCAAGATTATGCATGGATTCCTTTTATGTTGGTTGTAATTTTTATCATCACAGCAGTTTCTAATGGAGCAAATTTAACAGATGGTATTGACGGACTGGCAGCAGGGTCATCAGCAATTATTGTGGTGGCTTTAGGTGTATTTGCGTGGATTTCTGGTAATATAATTTTCGCTAATTATTTGAATGTAATGTACATACCCTATTCTGGTGAAATGACCATTTTTATCAGTGCATTTGCAGGAGGTCTGGTAGGGTTTTTATGGTACAATACCTACCCTGCACAAGTTTTTATGGGTGATACAGGGAGTCTAACTGTAGGTGGTATTATTGCGGTTATAGCAATTTCAACGCGTAAAGAATTATTGATACCCATATTAGCAGGTATCTTTTTAGCTGAAAATTTATCGGTGATGTTACAAGTAAGTTACTTTAAATATACCCGAAAAAAATATGGTGAAGGCAGGCGTATCTTTTTAATGTCGCCGTTGCATCATCATTATCAAAAGCTAGGATATCACGAAAGTAAAATAGTCACTCGTTTTTGGATTATCGGAATCATGTTGGCGGTATTATCAATCATAACATTAAAGGTGAGGTAAACTCAACAAATATTGTTGTGTAAAGAATAAATATAATAGTGAAGAATATAGATAGAAATATAGAAGATGAAAATTTCCTTTTAGAAGGGTTAAGAGAGCGATTGGTAATTCTTGGTGGTGGTGAAAGTGGAGTGGGTACAGCTATGCTTGCACAAAAAAATATGTACGATGTCTTTGTATCCGATAAAGGTATAATTGCTGATAATTATAAAGAAGTTCTTATACATAATGACATTCTTTTTGAAGAAGAAAAACATACTGAAAGCAAAATTTTAACTGCTGATGTAGTGATGAAAAGTCCGGGAATACCTGATAAAATAGCTCTAGTTCAAGAGTTAGTTAAAAAAGGAGTTCCGGTAATCTCAGAAATTGAGTTTGCTTCAAAATTCACTGATGCAACTATTGTAGGTATTACAGGTAGTAATGGTAAAACAACCACTACAATGTTGATAAATCACATTTTGAAAAAAGCAAAAATAAATGTGGGTATGGCAGGTAATATTGGTGACAGTTTTGCCTTGCAAATTGCAACAAAAAATTACGAGACCTATGTATTAGAGCTCAGTAGTTTTCAGTTGGATGGTGTGGTTGATTTTGCTCCACATATAGCAATAATTACCAATATTTCACCAGATCATTTAGATCGATATGATAATAAGTATGAAAATTATATCAATTCTAAATTTAGAATAACCATGAATCAAACAGCTAGCGATTATTTGATTTACGATGCAGATGATAAGGCGATAGAAAACTGGTTTAAAAAAAATAAAACAAAAGCACAATTATTGCCTTTTTCACTAAAGAAAACAGTTAAGAAAGGAGCCTATATAAAAGATAATAAAATACTAATTCAAACCGACACAAATACATTTACTATGAGTATAGCAGCATTAGCATTACAAGGAAAACACAATACGAAAAATGCCATGGCGTCAGCCTTGGTGGCAAAATTATTAAGCGTGAGAAATGAAACACTTAGAGAAAGTCTAGAAGATTTTGAAAGTGTAGAGCATCGTTTAGAGTCTGTATTTAAAATTAACGGAGTGCAGTATATCAACGATTCAAAAGCAACGAATGTAAATGCAACTTATTATGCATTAGAGAGTATGAATACACCTACGGTTTGGATAGTAGGTGGGACTGACAAAGGGAATGATTATACAGAGTTATTGCCGTTGGTTAGAGAAAAAGTAAAAGCTATTGTGTGTTTGGGCTTAGACAATTCAAAAATTATTAAAACCTTCGGTGGTGTTGTAGATTTTTATATAGAAACTGCTGGAGCTGAAGAAGCTGTAAAAGTAGCTTATAAACTTTCAGAAAAAGGTGATACCGTGTTGTTATCTCCTGCTTGTGCAAGTTTTGATTTATTTGAAAATTATGAAGATAGAGGTAGACAATTTAAGGATGCGGTTAGACAGCTATAAGTTCTAAGTTGTTGAGAAGTTGTCATTACAAGAGTTAAGTTCAAAAAATAATAAAAATTAAGGATCGAATTATATGTAATTCGTACATCCGAAAAAAATGAAAATATTACAAAACATAAGCGGTGACAGAACCATTTGGGCAATTATTGCCGTTTTGGCGATTTTCTCCTTTCTCCCTGTGTATAGTGCAAGTACCAATCTGGTAGGTGTAGTCGGTAAAGGCACCACTATTGGGTACTTGCTAAAACACGCTATGCTGTTATTGCTCGGTTTTGTTATTACTTATGCAACACATAAAATTCCGTATCGCTATTTTAGCGGACTTTCAGTACTGTTAATTCCCTTGGTATTAGTATTGTTGGGTTATACCTTGTTTCAAGGTAAAACCATAAGCGGTGCAAATGCAAGTAGGTGGATCAATATTCCTTTTGTAGGTATTGGTTTTCAAACATCAACGTTGGCAAGTGTTGTGGTGATGATGTATTTGGCAAGATATTTAGCAAAGAATAAAAAGAAGAAAATACTTTTTAAAGAAAGTATTTGGAGATTGTGGGTTCCTATAGGTTTGGTATTGCTATTAATTTTGCCTGCCAATTTTTCAACCACCGCAATCATTTTTGTAATGGTATTATTGGTGGCTTTTTTGGGAGGGTATCCTTTAAAGTTTATAGGTGCTATTTTAGGTGTTGGTATTTTGATGTTGACCTTATTTATTTTTAGTGCAAAGACTTTTCCTGATACTTTTAAAAATACAAGAATCAATACGTGGATCAATAGAATTGAAAATTTTTCTAATCCTAATGAAGATACAAATTACCAAGCTGAAAAAGCAAAATTAGCGATTGCCACAGGTGAAATACAAGGTAAAGGTCCTGGTAAAAGTGTACAGAAGAATTTTTTACCACAATCATCATCCGATTTTATTTATGCCATTATTGTTGAGGAGTTTGGTTTGATTGGCGGATTCCTCTTAATGATTTTATACTTAGGCTTGCTTTTTAGAATTGTAATTGTAGCCACTAAAACAGAAACGATATTCGGAATGTTGTTGGTGTTGGGTGTAGGTATACCTATCATATTTCAAGCCTTAATTAATATGGCAGTTGCTGTAGGATTGTTTCCTGTAACAGGGCAACCCTTACCGTTAATTAGTACTGGTGGTACTTCTATTTGGATGACCTGTTTTGCTATAGGTGTGGTGTTGAGTGTGAGTGCAGCAAGAGAAGAAATTGTTAAAACGAAGAAGAGGAAAAATGACGATAACCCTTTAAGTATTTTACATGAAGCGATTGGGTAAATGTTTAAGTGGAGAGAAAAGAATAAAGAGAATAGAGAAAAGATTGAAAGTTGAGTAAAAAAATTAACATATTAGTAAGTGGAGGTGGTACAGGTGGTCATATTTATCCTGCAATAGCGATTGCAAATGAATTAAAAAAACGGAATCCTGCTGCGAAATTTTTATTTGTGGGTGCTAAGGATAGAATGGAAATGGAAAAAGTGCCTCAGCTAGGTTACGAGATTAAAGGCTTGTGGATTTCTGGTATCCAGCGAAAGCTGACATTGAAAAATATGATGTTTCCATTTAAGCTGATAAGTAGTTTGTGGAATGCGAATAAAATTATAAAAAAGTTCAAACCTGATGTAGTAATTGGTACTGGCGGATTTGCCTCTGGACCAACCTTGCAAATGGCAAATAGAAAAGGAATTCCGACTTTGGTGCAAGAGCAAAATTCTTATCCAGGTATTACCAACAAGTTATTGAGTAAAAAGGTGAATACTATTTGTGTGGCTTATGATGGTTTAGAACGTTTTTTTCCTAAGGATAAAATTGTAAAAACAGGAAACCCTGTGCGTCAAGATTTATTAGAAATTACAACGAAAAGAAAAGAAGGGCAAGAGCTTTTTAAGTTAAATACATTTCAGAAAACACTATTGATTTTAGGAGGTAGTTTAGGAGCTAGAGCCATCAATCAATTGATAGAAAAAAACATACAATGGTTGCTAGATCAGAATGTGCAAGTGCTTTGGCAAACGGGTAAATTGTATTATAAAGAATATAGAAAGTACAATGATAAAGACGGAGTGCATGTGGTGGAGTTTATTAATAAAATGGACTTAGCCTATGCAGCGGCAGATGTGATTATAAGTAGAGCAGGAGCTGGTTCAATTTCAGAATTGTGTATTGTGGGTAAGCCAACAATTTTTATTCCCTCGCCCAATGTAGCTGAAGATCATCAAACTAAAAATGCAATGGCAGTGGTTGAAAAAGATGCTGCTATTTTATTAAAAGAAAGTGAATTGGATGGTTTTCAATCGGTTTTTGAGAGTTTGTTAAAGAGTGAAGAACAACAACAGAAATTGAGTAAAAATATAAAAGAATTGGCATTGGTTAAAGCAACTGAGCATATTGCAGATGAAGTCGAAAAATTAATTAAAAATCATTAATTGTCCCCTTGAGGGTTATTGAGATGAAAATATATTTTCATAGAAGATACCGAGTGAAGCTCATAGGGGTGTAAATCGAAAAGTTTAAATTAAAACGAATGAATTTAAAAAGCATAGATAATATTTATTTTATAGGTATCGGCGGTATTGGTATGAGTGCCTTGGCAAGGTATTTTCAAGCCAATAATTTCTATGTAAGTGGATATGATAAAACACCTTCACCAGTTACAAATGCTTTAGAAGAATTGGGGGTTGTTGTGCATTTTGATGACAATGTTGATGCAATCTCGAAGCAGGTATTTGATAAAGAAAAAACATTAATTGTTTATACACCAGCGATTCCTAAAAATCATCAAGAGTATAATTATTTTAAAGACCAAGGGTATACCATTTACAAGCGTTCAGAAATTCTAGGAGCCATTACCAAAAACACCTTCTGTTTTGCAGTTGCAGGTACACATGGTAAAACGACAACGTCTACTATTTTAGGACATATTTTACATGAATCGGGTGTTAATGCAACTTCTTTTTTAGGCGGAATTGCAGAAAATTACAATTCAAATTTAATTCTTGGTGGAGATGAAATTAGTGTGGTAGAGGCTGATGAGTTTGATCGATCGTTTTTACAATTATCACCAAATATGGCGTGTATCACTTCTATGGATGCAGACCATTTAGATATTTATGGTGATGCAGAGGCTTTAGTAGAGTCGTTTGTTGAGTTTTCAAATAAAGTTTCTGATCAATTATTTGTCAGAAAAGGATTGCCTATAAAAGGGATTACCTATGGTATCGAAGATGGTTCAGATTATGAAGCTCAAAATATTAGAATTGAAGACGGAACTTACATTTTTGATGTAAAAACGCCAACGGAAACATATAAAAATATAGAACTGAACTTACCAGGAAGACATAATGTGCTGAATACTGTGGTGGCTTTGGCAATGGCGAATAGTTACGGTGTTCCGTTAGCTACCATTGCCAAGGCTTTATTAAATTTTAAAGGTGTACAGCGTAGGTTTACTTATAAAATTAAAACGAAAGATTTGGTGTTGATTGATGATTATGCACATCATCCTACAGAAATCAATGCCGTAGCTAATGCTGTAAAAGAGTTGTATCCAAACGATAAAATTTTAGCAGTTTTTCAACCGCATTTATTTAGTAGAACACGAGATTTTATTGATGACTTTGCAAGTAGCCTATCGAAGTTTGATGAGTTGATTTTGTTAGATATTTATCCTGCCAGAGAAAAACCAATTGAAGGAGTGACTTCTGAATGGTTATTAGATAAAATAGACTTAGAGAAGAAACAAATTTCATCAAAAGAGGATGTGTTTAAAAATATAAAAACATCAGAAGCTAAAATTATAGTAATGATTGGAGCAGGCGATATTGGTGTGCTGATAAATGAAGTTAAAAAAGAGTTGTTAACTATTTTTTAAAAAATAAGAAGAATGATTGATAAAAAACATAAACAGGTATTTAGAGGCTTTCCTCTTCTGAAAATTGTTCAAAAGACAAAGAGCTTATGAAAAAATATATCCCGTTTATAAAGGGAGTGTTGCTGTTGTGCTTTGTCGTGTTTCTATATGGTTTTACATCACAAAGAAATAATGCAAAGAAAATAGCGAAAATTAACATTAATTTCAAAAATGGAGACAACCTTTTTGTTACATATCATACGGTTAATAAGTTGTTAATACAAAGTTATGAAGGCTTGAAAAATCAGCCAAAAGAAAGCATATTTTTGGATAAGCTAGAAGAAACACTGCTTTCTAATGAAATGATAGAAGATGCAGAGGTTTTTGTGAATGTGAATGGTGAGTTAGGTGCTGTAATAAAACAAAAAACGCCCATTGCAAGAGTGAATCAAAATGGTTCGGCGTATTATATTGACAGTAATGGAGGTGAAATGCCATTATCATCAAGTTACTCAGCTAGGGTTCTTATTGTAGAAGGTGTTGCAAAAGGTGCTGTTTCAGAGGAGCTATTTAAACTAGTCGAATTGATTTATAAAGATAATTTTCTTAAAAAACAGATTGTTGGTGTTGAGCAAGTTTCAACTAGAGAATTTATTTTAAAGACCAGAGTGGGTAATCAGACGGTTGAATTAGGAAGTTTAAATCAATTAGATCAAAAAATTAAAAAATTAAAAGTGTTTTATCAAAAGGCAATCAATGACAAAACACTTGAAAATTATAAAACAATTAATCTTGAGTACAACAATCAGGTTGTGTGCACAAAAAACTAAATTATGGAACAGGATAACATAGCTGTTGGTCTAGATATTGGTACTACAAAAATTGTAGCCATGATCGGTAAAACCAATGAGTATGGCAAATTAGAAATACTCGGTATGGGTAAGGCCAAAAGTATGGGCGTACACAGAGGAGTTGTTAATAATATTACCCAAACCATACAATCTATACAGCAGGCTGTAGAAGAAGCAGAAAGTGTGTCAGATGTTAAAATTAAAGATGTTGTTGTGGGTATTGCAGGTCAGCATATTCGTAGTTTACATCATAGTGATTATATTACCAGACCTAATTCTGAAAAAGTTATTGATGATAATGATATTGAAAAATTAGTCAATCAGGTTCATAAGTTGGTAATGCTTCCAGGTGAAGAAATTATTCATGTATTACCACAAGATTATAAAGTAGACGGACAGGCTGAAATTAAAGCTCCTGTTGGGATGTATGGCGGTAGATTGGAGGCAAATTTTCATGTAGTTGTAGGGCAGGTTTCTTCTATTAGAAATGTGGGGAGATGTATTAAAAGTGCAGGCTTGAAACTGGCTAATATTACATTAGAACCTTTAGCTTCTTCTGAAGCTGTGTTGAGCCAAGAAGAAAAAGAAGCGGGTGTTGCTTTGATTGATATAGGCGGAGGTACAACCGATTTAGCCATTTTTAAAGATGGGATTATACGTCATACATCGGTAATACCTTTCGGAGGGAATGTAATTACTGAAGACATAAAAGAAGGCTGTTCAATTATAGAAAAACAAGCCGAATTATTAAAAACAAAATTTGGTTCAGCTTGGCCAGGCGAAAATAAAGAAAATGAAATTGTTTCTATTCCTGGTTTAAGAGGTAGAGATCCAAAAGAGATTACATTAAAGAATCTTTCTAAAATTATTCATGCACGTGTTGTAGAAATCATTGAACAGGTGTATTTAGAAATTAAGAATTATGGTCACGAAGAAACTAAAAAGAAACTAATAGCAGGTATTGTTTTAACAGGAGGAGGTGCTGAACTAAAGCATATCAAACAATTGGTTGAGTATATTACGGGTATGGACACCAGAATAGGCTATCCGAATGAACATTTGGCAGGTAGTACAGATATTGATTTGTCTAGTCCGGCTTATGCAACTGCTGTTGGATTATTAATGAATGGTTTAGAAGAAAAAAATAGAAGTGAAGAGTCTGAAGTTAAAAATGCTACAAAAGAGTATTCTAAAAGTGGCACCTCTGATTTCAGCCCTAAAGTTGATAGAAAATCCATTTTTGAAAAATGGGGAGATAAATTTAGAGAGTTTTTAGACAACGCAGAGTAATGCAGTTTGAAAATTAATAATTGTTTTTTAGAAAGAATAAAGATAACATATAGGAATTCCAAAATAATAAAACTATGAGCATAGAATTTGAAAGTTTAGCATTTGATTTACCCAAAAACCAATCGAATACCATTAAGGTTATTGGCGTTGGAGGTGGTGGTAGTAATGCTGTGAACCACATGTTTAAAAAAGGAGTTGATGGTATTGATTTTGTTATTTGTAATACTGACGCTCAAGCATTGCAAAACAGTCCGATACCAACAAAAATACAACTTGGTGCAACACTAACAGAAGGTCTTGGTGCTGGGGCGAATCCTGAAATTGGTGAACAGGCAGCAATTGAAAGTGAAGAAGAAATTAAAAAAATGCTAGGTATCAATGCCAAAATGGTTTTTATAACTGTTGGAATGGGAGGCGGTACAGGTACTGGTGCAGCACCTGTAATTGCTGAGATTGCTAAAAAAATGGATTTACTAACCGTAGGGATCGTAACCATACCGTTTTCATTTGAAGGTAAAATGAGAAACGAACAAGCTCAAAAAGGAATAGAAAAATTAAGTAAACATATAGATTCTTTAGTTGTTATTAATAATAATAAGCTTAGAGAAGTGTATGGTAACTTAGGTTTTAAAGCAGGGTTTTCTAAAGCAGATGAAGTATTGTCTACCGCAGCTATGGGTATTGCTGAGGTTATTACTCATCATTACACTCAGAATATAGATTTAAAAGATGCAAAAACTGTTTTGTCTAACAGTGGTACGGCTTTGATGGGGTCAGCTATAGCAACAGGACAAAATAGAGCACAAGAAGCTATCACTAAGGCGTTAGATTCACCATTGCTTAATGATAATAGAATCATAGGAGCTAGAAATGTTTTATTGTTGATTGTTTCAGGAACATCAGAAATAACAATTGATGAAATAGGTGAAATAAATGATTATATACAGAGCGAAGCCAAAAGCAATGTAGATATCATTATGGGAGTTGGTGAAGACCAAGAATTAGGAGAGTCCATTTCTGTAACTATTGTAGCTACGGGTTTTAATAAAGAACAGCAAATGGATATTACTCATATTGAGGAAAAAAAAATTATCCACGCTTTAGAAACTGAAACTTTTTCACCTAAAAAAGTAGAGCAAACACCTGTAAATTCAGATGTAGTACGACATGTATTAAATGTAGAAAATGAACCTATCAAAGAAAGAGAATTAGAGAGCGAAATGATTTCTACAACAGAGTCTATTAAAGAGATAGATGTTATTTATGATACTGTTGATTTAAGTAATAAGCAAGAAGAGTCTTTAGATGAGTTTGTAATTACACCTATTGCTCAAGTTGAAGAAGTTGAAGAAATTATTGAAGAGGAGAGTCAAGTTACTTTGACTTTTGATTTGCCTTTGTCTTCTTCAGCCAATAAAATTGAAGATGAAGTTGATGTGATTAAACATCCTTTAACGGCTTCAGAAGTTAGAGATTTAGAAGTTGTAGATCCTGTAATGATAGAGCCAACAGTAACTGTTGATGGTAAAATAAGACATGGTTTAGAAAACTTTATGATTGAAGATGTAAAGAAAGTTGTAAAAACTAATGTTGTTGAGGTTGATGAAGAATTAGAGTTCAATGTAAGGGTTGAAACTAAGACTGAAACAACTGACAAATTGAATAGAGAAGATAATGAGTCTCCTTTAAATTTAACTATTGAAGAATTACAGAGTAGGGCAGATGAGAGAAGACAAAAAATGAAAGATTTTAATTACAGGTTTGCAAGTAGACCTTCAAATATTGATGAATATGAAAGTCAACCAGCTTATAAAAGAATGGGTGTAGACTTAGATGATGTAGAGCCTTCATCTGAAACCACAGAAAACCAATCAAGAATATCATTAAGTTCAGATGATAATGATGATATTCAGTTACGTTCTAATAATTCATTTTTGCATGACAATGTGGATTAATTAGTATTTAGTTTTGTTTGTTAAAACCCAAAATGATGTAAAATTGTTTTGGGTTTTTTAATACGATTCTAATTCATATTTCTATCTTTGTCAAGATAAATTTTTTAATTATGAGTTTACAGAGTAAAGTAATGGAAAAGCTTAAAGAAGCAATGAAGTCTAAAGATAAAGTTGCTTTAGAATCTTTAAGAGCAATAAAATCGGCTATTTTAATGGCTCAGACTGAATCAGGTGCAAAACAAGATTTAGCTGATGCTGAAGAATTGAAATTATTGCAAAAATTAGTGAAGCAGCGTAGAGATAGTGCTACTTTATATACCGAACAAGGTAGAGAAGATTTGGCGACACCTGAATTGGCACAAGTAACTGTTATTGAGCAATTTTTACCAGAGCAAATGAGTATTGATGATTTGAAAAAAGTAATTACTGATATTATTTCTCAAACAGGAGCATCTTCTATGGGTGATATGGGAAAAGTAATGGGATTGGCATCAAAACAATTGGCTGGGAAAGCAGATGGTAAGGCAATTTCAACAATTGTGAAGCAGTTGTTGAGTTAAAAATAGAAACTTAAAATAATAAGATTCCTGCTTACGCAGGAATGACAAGAATATTTTGGCCCCGTAGTTCAACTGAATAGAATATCAGA
>VAPK010186921.1_pt1 | contig 17463 bp, 15 predicted proteins | sample 3395031 | NCBI WGS metagenome assembly VAPK01 (sample SAMN08290443, study PRJNA428436) | hydrothermal vent metagenome | isolation source: Deep-sea hydrothermal vent chimney 1 | place: Pacific Ocean: Juan De Fuca Ridge
ATATGTTGGTATCGTTTTTCAACCTATAGCACTCTTTACTATTTTTCTTGGTACGATTGCAGGTGTTGCGATAGGTGGTATGCCGGGTTTAACTGCCACGATGGCGGTAGGTTTACTGGTTCCATTTACATACACAATGGACCCCACCATGGGCTTGATGCTTTTGGGGGGGATTTACTGCGGCGCCATGTATGGTGGTTCTATTCCTGCTATCTTATTGAATACACCAGGTACTCCAGCCGCTGTTGCGACGGCAATTGAAGGTTTTCCCATGAGTCAGAAGGGCAAAGCTGGACTTGCTTTGAAAGTCTCAGTTGTTGCTTCATTTATTGGTGGCTCTTTCTCTGTTTTTGTATTGTTGATGTTTGCGCCTTTATTGGCTCAGCAAGCATTGAAATTTGGTCCAGCTGAAACATTTTTATTAGCATTAATGGGCTTGGCAGGAATAATATCAATTGCGGATGAGAATAGTTCATTGATTAAGGCCTTGATCGCGGGTGTGCTGGGGATGATTATCGCGGTGATAGGTACGGATGATATGTCGGGAAGCCTGCGTTATACCATGGGCTATATTGAACTCATTGATGGTATTGATTTTATGCCTGCACTAATTGGTTTGTTTTCAATGATTCAGATGCTGGAACTAGCTGGTATTCGCAAAAAACATGAAATAGATTTATCTGCATTACATAAAAAACAAAAAAGCGAACCGATGCCAAAAGGTATCTATAAACACATTGCATTGGGCTCTGGCACAGGCACTGTGATAGGTGTTTTGCCGGGTGAGGGTGCGACTATTGCTGCATTTATTTCTTATAATATTTCTAAACGTATTTCCAAAACAAAAGAGCTGTTTGGTAAAGGTAACCCCGAAGGTATTGCTGCCGCGGAAAGTGGTAATAATGGTTGTGTGGGTGGTTCACTGGTGCCTACATTGACCTTGGGTATCCCTGGAAATTCGGTTGCAGCAGCCTTAATGGGAGCATTTATTATTCATGGAATGATTCCTGGGCCTGATTTATTTAATGAATATGCCGACCGTACTTACCCATTCATTATGTCTTTGTTTATTGCCAATATCGTTTTCTTAGTGGTGGGGCTGACCATTGCACCTTACCTTGCACGAATTGCTTTAATCCCATCTGCGATACTAGTTCCAGTCGTTTGTGCTTTTGCGGTTTTGGGCTCTTATGCATTGAATAACTCAGTATTTGATATTTATTTGATGATTGCTTTTGCTGTTTTCGGTTTGATTTTAAAGAAGTTAGGTTTTTCTTTGGAGGCACTTATTCTTGGTTTGATCCTAGGGCCTATCGCTGAAGGCGGCTTTACCCAAGGGATGATTATCGGTAAAGGTTCTCCGTGGATATTCTTTGAAAGTCCGATAGCAAAAGTTATGTGGGTGATTATTTTATTATTATTGATACCACCTTTGTATTCTTACTTTAAACACACTTCTTCGTCTTTGGTCAAAGAGCCCTCTAATAACTAAGAGGGCTATAAAATCGGACTATTTTAGCGTTTTCATTAAATCTACTAACATTTGAGCCACTTCACCTGTCATTAGTGCAAACTCAATATCGAGGTGCTCTTCATGGGTTTGCGGGTCATTATCTTGTCGTTGTTCTTCAAGCACATCAAGAAATTTAAGTTTTTTGATTTGTAAGTCTTCGCTTAATACAAAGCTGATTTTTTCATCCCACTCAATGGCGAGCTTGGAGGCAAATTTACCTGCTTTTAAACTGGTTTGTACTTCATCCAACGTAAGGTCGTGTTGTTTGAAAACTGCGGTTCCTTTATCATCGCCTTGGTTTTTAAGCTCGCATTCGAAACCTAGTAGAAATGGTTCGGGTAATTTGCAATCTGTAAGCCATTGAGTCATTGCCGTAGCAGGAGAGATTTCTGAGTCTGGTAATGAGACGGGTAAAGTGCCGAGGGTTGTTCTTAATAATTTGGTAAATGCCTCTGCACGTGGGGCAGAGGGTGTGTTAAGAATTAACCAGCCATTCTTTGGGTCGATCCAAGCATCTATTTTTTGGGTGCGGGTAAAAGCTTTAGGTAAAAGTTCGTGCTCAATATTTTCGCGTAACTCCTTTTTTTCGCGAGAGCTTACCTTGCGACTGTCCTTGGCTTCAATCTCTTCAACTTTTTCCTGTAGCGCTTCTTTGATGACCGTGGCGGGTAATAACCTTTCTTGGCGCGCCATGGTTAGCAGGATATTTTTGTTTGACGAATGTGTTAGTGATTCGCCGCTACCAAGTGGAGGAACCCATCCCATACTTTCACGTTGTGTTGCAGAGCAGGGCGCGAAGGGTTTTTTAAGTAGCTCTTCGTGTAAGTCTTCTGCGTTTAATGTGAATTCTTTTTCGAATTTAAATAGGTAGAGATTTTTAAACCACATGGATTAGCCCTTTTTTTATTGTGAAGGCGGGAGATTATGCAGGAATCGGGTATAATCACCAGTCTTTAAATGGTAAAACTAAATAAACATGACCGTAGATGAATTTTTAGAAAAATTAAAATCCAAGCCTGAGAAAACTGATTTTAGCGAACTGATGGATGTCATCGAGCAATACTACAGTTTCACGCCGACAGTATTTAAAAATGGTGACTTACATAATGATGCCGGTGAGAACTCAGGGTCGTGTAAACTATTTTCCTTTGCGAAAAAGAATGATTTATCGGAAGAACAGACACTAGCTTGTTTTGGTGCTTATTACCGTGAAGATGTTTTACAAAATCCTGAGGCTGACGATCATCAAAACATCCGTAACTTTATGAAGAGCGGTTGGGCAGGGGTTAGGTTTGATCAGCCTGCTTTGTCTGAGTAGTTAGTTTGCACTTCTTTATCAATCTTCCAAAAAAGGGGGGGGTGCCATATACATATTTGTACCCTAATTTTACTCAGCTTAAGATAGCAACAGCGTAAGCCTTTATGTCAAGAATTTATATCTCAGCAGCACATAAATCCTCTGGGAAAACCACGTTTTCAATTGGTTTGTGCGCCGCATTGCATCAACAGGGATTAATTGTTCAGCCTTTTAAAAAAGGTCCGGATTATATAGATCCTATTTGGTTATCACAGGCGAGTGGTGATCGTGCTTGTTATAATCTTGACTTTAATACCATGTCTGATATTGAAATTAGTACTGCTATACAGCGTTTTAGTGCTGATGCTGATATTAGTATTATTGAAGGCAATAAGGGTTTGTATGATGGAGTAGCGCTTGATGGCAGCGACTCTAATGCAGCGATGGCAAAGCTAACCCAATCCCCTGTAGTTTTAGTCATAGATACACTGGGTATTACTCGCGGTGTTGCACCATTATTATTAGGTTATCAGCAGTTTGATCGTGATGTGAATATCGCAGGGGTGATTTATAACTTTACCAATGGTGGTCGACACGATAGTAAATTGCTTGCTGTTACTGAGGAATACACAGATCTTCCTGTCCTTGGGATGATTCAAAAAAATGCATTATTAGAAATTGATGAGCGCCATCTAGGGTTAATGCCGAGTAATGAGGATAGTCAGGCTTTTCAAAAAATTGCTGAGATCGGAAGTATTATTTCGGACTCGGTTGATACTGCTGCCTTAATAAAACTATCTAAACAGGCACCAAAAATTAATGCAGAAGAAATCACAACGACTACAATTAGATCTAATGCTGATAAAGTTCGTTTGGGAATTTGTGAAGATGCTGCTTTTGGTTTTTATTATGCCGATGATAAATCAGCTTTAAAAAGGGCAGGGGCAGAGCTAGTTTCAATAAACACACTGAGTGATGAGGCATTGCCAGATAATTTGGATGGTTTATTTATTGGGGGTGGCTTTCCTGAAGTTAAAATGCAGCAGTTAGCTCGGAATACTTCAATGAGAAGCAGTATTTATAAGGCTATTGAAGCGGGATTGCCTACTTATGCAGAATGTGGTGGTTTGATGTATTTGTCTGAAAGTATTCACTGGAATGGTGAAACAGAGCCAATGGTAGGAATTATTCCTGCTGAGGTAAAAATGCATATAAAGCCACAGGGTCGTGGTTATGTTCAGCTTGAAGAGACTGAAGACATGCCTTGGAAAATAAGGAAGAGTGAGGAAAGTAACACTCACAAGATTATCAATGCTCATGAGTTTCACTACTCTTGTCTGAAAAATCTACCATCAAAAGGTAAGTTTGCTTATAAAGTACATCGTGGTGTAGGTATCAATGGAAAATATGATGGCTGGATTTATAAGAACTTATTAGCAAACTACTCACATATGAGAGATACTGAAAGTTATCGATGGGCAGAGCGTTTTGTGGACTTTGTCCGCAAAAATAAAGAAAAAGTAAGTTAATGGAGACTTTGCACGATAGATGTGACGAAATTAAAAATAAAACTATTTTTATTCTCGCCATATTCTCATACAAAGGTCTCTAACTAAAGAAGTTAAGGGATAGATAAAAACATGATAAAAGTATCTGATACGGCAGCAAAACAAGTTGCTATTTCCTTGGAGAAGATGGGAGCTAAAAAACCAGCTTTAAGAATAGCTATCATTGTTCAAGAAGATGGATCATTCCATTACAACATGGGTTTTGATGAGACATTACACGAGGGTGATAAAGTTTTTGAAGAAAAAAATATCAAATTTATTGTTGATATGGCTACATTGCCATTAGTTGGTGGCATGACTATGGATTATGTTGATATTGAAGGCAAACAGGAAATTATTTTTCTTAATCCGAATGATCCTAATTACAAGCCACCTACTGATTAAGACCTATGGCGCAAGATAGCATTTCTCAAATTCCAGTTACAGTCATTGAAGGAAACTTCTCTGGCAAAAGTATGGATTTGCCTATACGAAATAAGATTCCTAGATCAAATGAGAATACGGCATCAGCAGAAGGAGCACAAAGTACTTCTCAAAATGAAAATGAACTTAAAGATCAACTGCTTATTAAGTTTCCTTGGGGAGCTCGTTTAGTCTTTTTGTTGCTGTTGGTAACATTTATTATCATTGGAGCAACTTATTTCTGGGCTATCAATGCAGAAAATATTCCTAGATGGCTTGCCCCTGTGATGACATTGATGTGGGGTGCTGCTGGTACAGGAACGCTTCTGGTCTTTTACTGGATGTGGAGACAGTTCAGTCGTTTTAGTAATGATCTTTCTGTTTGGACTAGTCAGTTGTTAGAAGGTGATTTCTCATCCCGCATGCCAATTCGAACCGAACATTGTCCGTCAAAAACAATACGGGATCAAATTAATAAGATAGCGGAAGACTATGAGGGGCTATCTAACTTTCAACAGCAACGTTTAACACGCCAATCAAAGCGCATTGAACGTAAAAAGTATTATCTTGAAGTACTTTACGATGTAGCTTCTAGTATTAATAAATCTAATAATTTAGAAGACTTATTACAGCGCTTTCTACATACCTTAACGACGGTGGTGAAGGCTAAAGCAGCCACGGTTCGTTTGTTGGATGGTAGTGGTGATATGAGACTAGTGGCTAGTATTGGCTTAAGTGATGAAATCATAAAGCAAGAAGAAACACTTCCCATGCCTGATTGTTTATGTGGAGAAGCGTTAAAAAATACAGATGTTTTAGTTAATACGGAAGTTAACAACTGCAGTATATTATTAGGAAATAACTTTTTTGAAAGTGATGACGATATTCAAATGCTTGCAATTCCCTTGCAATACAGAGGAAAAACTTTAGGTGTTTATAACCTATTTGTACATCGCAAAGAGTATGATGTCCTTGAAAGTGAATATGAGCTATTGGTTAGTATTGGTCAACACTTAGGTATGGCAATCGAGCAATCAGGTGTTGAAGAAGATGCGCGTACTTTGTCGATTATTGAAGAACGTACGCGCATGGCGCATGAACTACATGATTCGTTAGCACAAACTTTAGCAAGCTTGAGATTCAAAGTACGCTTGTTTGATGACTCCTTATTACAAGGTAAAGAAGAGGTCATCTGGCATGAATTGGAAGGTCTAGAAAATACCATTGACGACGCTTATGCAGAATTACGTAGCTTGATTACTGACTTTAGAGCGCCCATAGATGGTAAAGGTGTGGTGAGAGCGGTAAAACGTCTTACCGAACGCTTCAAGATTGAGAATGATATAGATGTGTTTTTCTATCATAATTGGGACCTCAATGATTTGTCCCGCGATACTGAACTTGAAGTGGTTCGTATCGTACAGGAAGCCCTTGTTAATATAAAAAAACATGCTAAAGCGGATAATGTCCGTATTCTAATGAGTAGTGATGAACAAGGACATTGTAGTGTCTTGATTGAAGATGATGGAATTGGTTTGCCTAAAAAACGTCCTAAGCCGGATAATAATACGGGTGAACATATTGGTCTTTCTGTTATGACAGAAAGGGCTGCTAGGATCAATGGCGAGCTTCACTTTGATAGTGATGGCGAGGGCACGCTAGTGCAATTAAACTTTGATGCATTTAATGAAAATGCTAATGATAACCCTGTAACTTTAAATACGTTTAAAAACTTATGAATGAAAGAATATTATTAATTGATGATCATACCTTATTTCGTGCGGGTCTATGCGACCTTTTAACTCGCAGAAAAATTGAAGTGGTAGCGTCTGTAGGTAGTGGCTCTGAAGGTGTTGAAATTGCCTCGAATGAAGAGCTTGATATCGTTTTATTGGATATGCGTATGCCAGAAATGGATGGTATAAGTGTACTGAAAAAACTTAAAGCTTTAAAATCTGACTTGCCAGTGGCGATGTTAACAACAAGCAGTGATGAAAGTGATCTTGTTGGTGCCTTGAGAAATGGTGCTCAAGGGTACTTACTAAAGGATATGGAACCAGATGATTTGGTCGTTGCTTTACAAGATATTATTGCAGGTAAAACAGTCGTTGCTCCCGATCTGGCTCCTGTGTTAGCTAGAGCTGTGCAAGGGAATAATAAGGAGGAACCAGAGGAAAAAGAGGATCCATTTGCAGTATTAACACCACGCGAGTTTGAAATTTTAACCTTATTAGCAGAAGGTCAAAGTAATAAAGTTATTGCAAGAAACTTAGGTATCTCAGATGGAACGGTGAAGCTTCATGTGAAAGCAATTTTAAGAAAGTTAAATATTAGCTCTCGGATAACCGCTGCTGTAATGGCTGTTGAACACGGTGTTAAGAAAACACCGATTACTATGCCTCCTAAGCGTGAGCTGTAGGTATCATTTAGGAGCCGTAAATTTAAACAAAAAAAAGCGAGCTAAGCTCGCTTTTTTTTGGTTACCAACAATACCCCCGTAAAATTGATAACCGTCATCGTTGTTAGCCCAGTAAATCAGCTCCCCAATATTGTGGCCGACCTATGGTACGGTGACTTTTTCAGCAGTTAAAAGGAGAATCCATAATTAGTCATGAGTGTGTATGACCTTTTTATTATTTTTAGGAGTATAGGAAATCCCCAATCAACAAAAATCACAACACAAACCCCTTTGAAAAGTGACTTCTTGCTGAAGTTGTTAAATAGAATACTCTTATTAGCCTTAATCGAAGCTGAATGACCTTAAGTTATGTCAAATTATTTTTGATAGTGTGTAATAGTCATTTAATGTCAATACCTTACATTCATTTTTGTAGTGGTGTTTTTAATGTTTTATCTGGATGTTTGCTCATTAATAAAGAGCGCTGGGTCTATTGCATTTCCATTCAAGTAAACAGACCAATGTAGGTGCGCACCAGTTGACCTACCTGTGCTACCAACCTTACCAATAAGCTCACCACGTATAACTTTTTGCCCTTGTTTGACATTAATTTTGCTTAAGTGTGCGTAAAGACTTAATAACCCATTGCCGTGATCAAGGTAGATAACTTTTCCCGTAAAAAACAAATCACCCGTGAATAGTATATGTCCAGTTTCTGTAGCTTTAACTGATCTTCCTGAAGCAGCGGCAATATCCATGCCGCTATGAGGACTCCGTTTTTGTTTATTGAGTATACGTCTTAAACCAAAACGACCACTGTCTCGGCCGGCGACAGGCTTTATGAAATTAAAATGTGGATCACTGATATGAAAAGTTTTTTTAAGTTTTTGTTTTAATTGAAACTCACGTTCTATTCTTTTACTGGATTTTTTGTTGGGGTTTACTTTGTTTTTATTTCTAATCGTCAGTCTTTGGATTTTATAATTATAAGGTTTAACTGAAAATTGTTTAGTCCATTTTTTTCCAGATGCCTTTCTAATATTTATTTTATGAGTGCCTATCTTAGCTTTTAAGGAGATGCCTATAACGGCTAACCAGTTTTGTTTACCTTTGATTAGGGCAACTGGACTTGAGTTATAACTTACGGTTGGTCTTACCATGTGAGATGACGTGATGCTGATGACTGCTAGCCCACCAGGTTTGAGGCTGTTTCTTGGAAAGGCATTGCTGTAAGACAGTGGATAAAAGAAAAGAATAAAAAGAAATAGTTTAATAGTAGCTTTCATTTTTATAAAGTTTTTGGGTGCTAACAAATTAATACCTTCGATTAAGTTATATGACGTAGGGTTGAAACTAACTGTTCTAAATTATATAAGAAACAGATATGAAAATTTTTATAAGTTTGATGAATTTGGATAGTGTATATCTAAGTTTTGGTATTTTTGTCTTTTGTATAACCCACGCCGATAAATATTGGTTATATGTTCAAAATACCATATTAATTAAGAACATATCTTCGTGATTTTATTGTTAAAATAGAGTGAATATATATCAAAAGAGGTAGAAATTAACACAATTTATGTGTTAATGTAGGAGGGAGCCTAAATCATCTATCTAGTTATGGGTAGAATTTAAAGGTTTTTGCACAATTATGCTGGAGTAAATTTTTTGCTACATAGTTAAAATTAAAAGAGTTTATTAGAAAAATAAGAGCCAGAATATTAAGACCCCTAAATATCAATTTTATTGATAGCCTTGAGATTTTGGATATACAGGTATTAACTAATACCACAACCAATATACAGTGTTCCCCTTATTATACACTGAGATTGGATACAAAGGATTGGAGTGTGTTTATGCAGCCTGAACAGAAGGTTCCATTAAATGTTTCGAGTGAACATGTCGATAACAAATCAAAAAATAAAGCCGTAGTGAAGTCAAAAGCTAGGGTTACAAAAAATTCTTTAAAAACAGAAATAAAAAATACTAAAAGTACATTAAAAGTAGTTGATTCACCGTCGAGTACGGCTAGTAAAGTAAAGAAGCCAAGGGTTCCTCGTAAAGAGTTAGATGCAATTCACCTCTATTTGAAGGAGATTGAATTTTCACCTTTATTGACTCCCGAAGAAGAAGTTAAATATGGACGACTGGCGAGGCAAGGTGATCAATTAGGTCGTAAGAAAATGATTGTTTGTAATTTACGCTTGGTTGTTAAAATATCTCGTCGATATATGAATCGTGGCTTACCTTTGCCAGACCTTATTGAAGAAGGGAATTTAGGTTTGATTCATGCTGTTGAAAAGTTTGATCCTGAGCGTGGGTTTCGATTTTCAACCTATGCTACTTGGTGGATAAGACAGAATATTGAACGTGCCTTAATGAATCAGTCTCGCACAATAAGACTCCCTATTCATATCAATAAAGAGATTAATCAATATTATCGTAAAATGCAGCAGCTAACCCAGAAGACGGGTGAGGAACCAACGATAGCTGAAGTTGCTGAGGCTTTAGATAAGCCTGTTGAAAAGCTTCAAAAGCTATTACATTACGGTGAACGTATAAGTTCGCTGGATATAAATATTGGTAAAGAGGGTAATAATCCTCTCGTAGATTTCGTCTCTGAAGAAAGTGAAATGGAGCCAGATGAAGCAATTAATGATGAGGCGGTACACAATTCTGTAGAAGATTGGTTGCAACAATTAGAGCCTAAACAGCAAGAAGTTATTGTTAGACGGTTTGGCTTGCATGGACATGATAATTCAACATTGGCTCAGGTGGGTGAAGAGCTTGGTTTGACCAGAGAACGTGTACGCCAAATTCAGATGGAAGCACTGAGACGTTTAAGACGAATTCTTGAAAACCAAGGATTTTCTGGCGATATTTTATTGGGTGATTCCTGATAAGTCTCTAAAGCAGTAAACTCTTTAGGGGCCTCTGATCAGATTCAATTAATGGAGACTAGCTAGCTAGAATAGTTGGATCAGATCAGAGGAGGTCTATATCTTGTGTTTATTAGATAATGTGCCTGTATAGTCTTATATGGCATCCCCCTTGTTTTTGGAAGATTGCAACTACTTGTATTTTATCTTTTAATAGGGTCGAGAATACTATTGACTTGTTCAAGGGAAGTATCTGTATTAGGATAATCTAGCGTATAGTGTAAGCCACGACTTTCTTTTCTTTGTTGTGCGGAACGAATAATTAAACGGGCTACTTCCGCGAGGTTTCTTAATTCTATTAAATCATTACTGACCCGGAAATTAGCATAATATTCATCAATTTCTGTGAGCAGCATTTCAATTCTATTTCTGGCTCGTTTCAATCGTTTTGATGTTCTGACGATGCCGACATAATCCCACATGAAACGTCTGACCTCATCCCAGTTATGATTTATAACGACACGTTCATCCGAGTCAGTAACACGACTTTCATCCCAATCTGGAATTGTAATTTCAAATGGCTTGTTTTGCTGAGATTGGTGTTGTTTAGTAATTTCTTGAGCAGCTGCTTGCCCATAAACAACACATTCTAATAATGAGTTGCTTGCCATTCGATTGGCTCCATGCAAACCTGTATAGGTTGTTTCTCCTATAGCGTATAGGCTTTCGAGGTCGGTTTGCCCAGATTGATCAACCATCAATCCGCCGCAGGTGTAGTGTGCTGCAGGGACTACAGGGACAGGTTCTTTACTTAAGTCATAGCCAAATTTTTTGCACATAGCGAAGACATTAGGGAAGTGTTCTAGTAAAAACTCCTTCGATTTATGACTAATATCGAGAAACACGGAGTCTATGCCTAATCGTTTCATTTCATGGTCAATGGAGCGGGCTACAATATCACGAGGTGCAAGTTCTGCTCTCTTATCAAACTTATCCATAAAGCGTGAGCCATTAGGTAAGAGTAATCTACCTCCTTCGCCTCGTACAGCTTCTGTTATTAGGTTGGATTTTGCATGTGGGTGGTATAAGCAGGTAGGATGAAATTGCATAAATTCCATATTGGCTACACGACAGCCAGCTCGCCAACCCATAGCAATACCATCACCGCTGGCGCCATCTGGATTGCTAGTATAAAGGTAAACCTTGCTTGCGCCACCAGTGGCTAAGATAGTAATATTCGATTGAAATGTTCTTACTTGTTCGTTTTTAATATCGAGTACATAAGCCCCAACGCAACGATTATTTTTGTGCTTGTGACGTAATTTGCGTGTTGTGATGAGGTCGATAGCAATATGGAATTCAAATAATTCTATATTGGAGCGTGATTTAATTTGGGATAATAAAGTTGTCTCTATCGCTTCGCCACTTGCATCGGCTGCATGTGCAACACGACGATTACTATGACCGCCTTCACGGGTAAGGTGTAATCCAGCTGAACCTTCGATGTTATTATCTACGCGAGTAAATGGTACGCCCGCGTTTAATAGCCAGTCTATTGCAGTTGGGCCATTTTCTACGACATGACGTACGACTTCTTCAACACAAAGTCCTGCACCAGAATCTATTGTGTCAGAAATATGAGATTCAAATGAATCACTTTTATCTAGCACTGCAGAAATACCACCTTGCGCGTAAATGGTACTACCTTCACTTAGTTTTTCTTTGCTAAGGACAGCAACTTTTATCGTAGAAGGGAGGTTAAGCGCCATAGTTAAACCTGAGGCGCCACTTCCAATGATTAAAACATCAAACATATAAAATATCTCAAGTAAGGTACTAACATCTTTTTTTGTGTACTTTAGATTAGATCGATCTAAGTAACTATATATTTCAGCTAAGTTTTTCTGATTAAGTCTAATTGTTTAAATTTTATTAACCCTGCAGGTGTCTTTCATCAAGGTAATTTAATTTAAGATATGAATGAACAATGAAGCAGCAGTTTAATTCTATTCTAAATTGTAATCGATTTGATCAAAGGTTTCTTAACATTGATTATTAGATTATCATAGTCGACATAAATAATTTAGAAGTGAAGGTGTTAATTGCAAATAATTAGTCGTCAAATCATGATTAATTGTTTAACTTATCTTAAAACTAGCACCTTAAAGGAGATATGCCCATATGGGCAATAGTCAAACAGATTTAGAATTAGTGCGAAGAGTACAGTCAGGGGATAAATCCGCTTTTGATGTTTTAGTTTTAAAATATCAACAGAGAGTGATTAACCTAGTGACTCGTTACGTGCACGACCCGCATATAGCGATGGATGTTTCCCAAGAGTCTTTTATAAAGGCTTATCGAGGATTAAAGAATTTTCGTGGTGATAGTGCCTTTTATACGTGGTTATATAGAATTTCAATAAATACGGCGAAAAATCATTTGGTGTCTAGGAGTCGTCGGATGCCTGATGATGATATTGATGCTCAAGAGGCTGAGCAATATGAAGGTGGTGCTAAATTAAGGGATATTAGTACGCCGGAAAATGAACTGCTGACTGAAGAAATACAAGAAACAGTAAGAGTTGCGATAGAAGCATTGCCAGATGACCTACGTATTGCCATAACTCTAAGAGAGCTTGAAGGCCTAAGCTATGAAGAAATTTCCGATGCTATGGATTGCCCAATAGGAACGGTTCGATCTAGAATTTTTAGAGCTCGTGAGTCTATAGAGAGTGAATTAGAGCCTTTACTTAACGAAACATGATAAAAGGATATTAGTTGAAACTTCAGGAATAACCCAAGTTATTGTTTTATTCAGGAATAATTAAGTATCAATATTTTATAATGTAAACGAACTAAGTATTTTTTTTGTTGTCTGTGAAGGTAACGATTATAAGAAGTTTTAAAATGAGAAAATAATGAACAAGAGTAATAAAACAATATCAATGACTGAGCACCTTTCGGCACTGCTCGATGATGAGACTGGTGATTTTGAACAGAGACGTGTTTTGGATGAACTTAAGTCTGACGAAAAGCTGTGCAATAAGCTTTCAAGTTATGCGTTAATTGGTGAAACGATGCGATCAGCTAGTGTCGAGAAACATGCATGTAGTGCAGGGAAAAGTTTTTTAGCTGGAATACATGAGAAGATTGATACTGAAGATGAATACCATCATATTCACTTAGGTAATAATAATGATGTACAAAGTCAAAAATCATGGCTTCGTCCAGTTGGTGGCTTTGCCTTAGCGGCTTCAGTAGCGGCAATAGCATTCCTTGGGGTACAGAATTATCAGCTTACGGAAAAAACAGATTTATTGACTGCCTCCTTAAATGCTAAGTCGCAGGAAAGTCTAATAGCTAAAGAAATCCATGTTACGCCTCCTGTTGTTGCGAATATTGATGTCGATACAAAGCCGCTTATTGAAGAAGCGACGTTTAACAGTGAGCAGTATGGTCAAGCAGATTCACATATGAGGTCTTTGTTAAAAAGCTACGTAGACAGTCATATGCAATATGCATCACATACGACATTTGTCCCATCAGTACGTGTCATTGCTTACGCTGATAATAAATAATGAAAACTTGTTGTATTAGACCTATGCCAAAAATTATAAAAATACTTGCCGTTTCTGCATTACTACCTTTGATATCCTTTGTGCCAATAGCTCAAGCAGATGATAGTGCTGTCGAGTTACTGAACCGTATGAATAAAGCATTGCATCAACTGAACTATAAAGGGAACCTTGCATATCTTAAGGGGAATTCTTTATCAACTTTACATGTGGATCACTCAGTTGTTAATGGGGTAGAGTCAGAACGTGTTGTTCGTTTAAATGAAGGTGGTAATGAAATTTCACGGGAATTAAAGGGTTTTTCACTCTCTTCAATACCCCAGATTCGACCAGAGATGGAATCAGTTTACTCTTTTGATATGGGGCGTGAAAATAGAGTAGCTAATATACCCTGTAGGATTATTACAGCTAGACCGAAGGATCGTGAACGCTATTTACAAAAGTACTGTATAGATTCTAGAACGGGTATGTTACTAGATTACATGTTAGTGGGTAAGTCACATAAGCCTGTAGAGCAGTTTATGTTTACTACAATTGATATTCGTGTTCCAGAAAAAATGGCGATTCAAACGGCAAATATCGCTAATGAAACAATGACTCATTTAGGAAAAGCGAAAACAACAATATTGATTCCTCAGGCGCAAGCTAAGGCAGGTGTGCGCCATATTTCCAATGCAGTTTTGGACGATGGTTGGGTAATTGAAGCCTTACCTGCTGGCTTTGAAGTTAGCCAAGCTCCGTCCATGAAAGAAGCAAAGAGTGCAAACTCTGTTATCAAACATTATATAGTTTCAGATGGTCTAAGTTCCTTATCTGTTTTTGTTTCGCCAATAACGGATAGAACCCCTGAAAATGCAGTAACGATTAATTCAGGTGCTTTGAATGTTTTAACGAAGAAAAAAGATAACCATATGATTACAGTGGTAGGTGAAGTGCCTGAGCTTACCTTAAAGAATATTGTGAAGAATTTACATAAGAAGCCATAATTTAATTAAATTCTATGAGACCTTTGCACAAGAGATATAGTGAGAGAAAAATAAGCACATATTTGTCCGTCATATCCCTTTTGAACAGGTCCCTCTATCATAGAGAAGTGAAGCCCAATTGATACAAGAGACAGCTATTGTTAGTAATTTTAAAGATGGTTACGCTGATCTAATCATTGATAGAAAATCTGCCTGTGGGGCTTGTTCCTCAAAGTCTTCTTGTAGCCAGTCTTCATTGTTAAATAGCTCATCTAAACAAAAAAATATTCTACGCATATATAGTGAGTTGCCTTTGCAGGTTGGAGATACGGTCATCATAGGTATAAAATCAAATCAGTTATTGCTGGCAACTGTTATGATGTATATTCTTCCTTTGCTTGTATTTATGATTTTTACTGTTATAGGAAAATATTTAGGGGGTGAGCATGCAAGTATATTTGCAGGTTTATCAGGGTTATTTTGTGGTATATTTTTTCTTCGAAAGTTTGTTGTTAAAAATAAAATAAGCAATCAATTTCAACCCAAAATATTAAATAAAATGATTCCTATCAACTCTGAATAACCCCTTGATTGTTCAATTTAAACCCTATGAGTAGGGAATTAATACTTAAGAGAAAATTCTAATAATGTTCGTGATAAAAAAGTTTATACCTGTTCTACTAATTGTTTGTTCATTTTTTGCTAGTTTATCAGCCGCAGAACTTCCTGACTTTACCAAGCTAGTAGAGGAGCACAGCGCTGCAGTTGTCAACATTAGTACTCGACATAATGCAAAAACTCCCAAAAATTTCTCTCATGACTTTCTAGAAGGCGAGGGTGATGGCGAGAAGAGTGAAATGCTTGATGAACTTATGCGCCGCTTTTTTGATAGAGGTGGGAATGGTATTCCTAGAGAAAAAGATACCAGTTCATTGGGTTCAGGATTTATTATTTCTGCAGATGGTTATATCGTAACAAACAATCATGTGATCACGGATGCAGATGAAATAATTGTAAAACTTAATGATCGTCGTGAGCTTACAGCAAAAATCATTGGTGTTGATAAACGCAGTGATGTGGCGTTATTAAAAGTTGAAGCAAGCAATTTACCTGTGCTCGAAACAGGAAGCTCAGAGAAGTTGAAAGTTGGTGAATGGGTGGTTGCAATAGGTTCACCATTTGGCTTTGATCATAGTGTAACCGCGGGCATAGTCAGTGCGAAAGGAAGGAGTTTACCTTCTGAAAATTATGTGCCTTTTATACAGACAGATGTTGCCATTAACCCAGGTAATTCAGGAGGGCCATTATTTAACCTAAAGGGTGAAGTCGTTGGTATTAACTCACAAATATTTAGTCGTACAGGTGGGTTTATGGGGGTTTCATTTGCTATACCTGTCGATGTTGTAAAGCAAATAGTCAAACAACTCAAAGCTAAGGGGCGAGTATCTCGTGGGTGGTTAGGGGTTTATATACAGGAGGTGACACGAGAACTCGCTATATCTTTTGGATTAGATAGTCCAACCGGGGCATTAATTGTTGAAGTGATTGATGAAGGTCCTGCTAAAGATATATTGCGACAGGGTGATATTGTTCTGGAATTTGATGGTAAGCCTGTGAGAGATGCCTCATCTTTACCTGTTATCGTTGGTTCAACATCAATCGATAAAGAGGTTAAAATAAAAGTAAGGCGAGGTGGTAAAACCCAAGTTTTGAATCTCAAGCTTGCTGAACTACCTGCTGATGATATTGATAAGCCGAAGGTTAAAAAGAAAAAGAAACCAAAGAAAACAAACACCTATTTAGGAATGGATTTATCTGACCTTGATCAACTTGCTAAAAAGTCACTTGATGTTGAGCATGGTGTGTTAGTTAAGAGAGTGAAAGCAAACCCTGCTCGTAAAGCAGATGTTGAAAAAGGTGATGTTTTATTAATGCTTAATGGTGATAAAATTAAAGACTTAGTACACTTTGTTGAGTTAAGCAAAAGTCTTAAGTCAGGTGAAACCTATGCTCTGCTTGTTTTAAGAGATGGATCAGCAAGATTCTTAGCGCTAAAAATAGATGAAAGTGAGCCGCAAAAGTAAAGACTCTAAATCATCTTGATTAAGATGCTGTACTTAATTCTCTAAAAAAGGTGGGGGTGCCTTCCTTTGACGCTACTCAGCAGATCTCCCGTATCGGGTAAATGATTTGTGGAGTTTATAAGATGGTCTTAACGGTTTATTTTATTTAAATCTCCTATTGTTTTTCTTCCTGGTTACTTTTGAGCAATGTAGAAGCTTCATTAAACCAGTACAGAAATACTATATTTTTTCTTTTACCCAAAAAATAGCCGCAAGTTCATGTCTAATTTCTTTTCAGTGCAAAATTCATAATTCAAATGTGCATACTCACGCATGAATTAATAGTGTATTATCGCGATGGCTGTCATCTGTGTGAACAGGTGGTGGCTTCTTTATTTGAGCTTCAAGAAGAGCTTAAGTATGAGATTAAGCAGATAGACATAGATACCGACCAAGAATTACGGGATAGATACAATATTGATGTACCCGTTGTTACTTACCAAGGTGTAGTTATTTTCTATCATTTTTTTGATGAAACAGAATTAAGAAAAGCACTAGCACATGGCTGAAGCAAATCAGAATATCCGAAATTTTTCAATTATTGCCCATATAGATCATGGTAAATCTACGATCTCTGATCGATTTATACAACACTGTGAAGGTCTGAGCGAACGCGAAATGGATTCACAAGTTTTGGATTCAATGGATATAGAACGTGAACGTGGAATTACCATTAAGGCACAAAGTGTATCACTAGATTTTCATTCTAAAGATGGTCAAACCTATCATTTAAACTTCATTGAT
>VAPK010530067.1_pt1 | contig 17460 bp, 15 predicted proteins | sample 3395031 | NCBI WGS metagenome assembly VAPK01 (sample SAMN08290443, study PRJNA428436) | hydrothermal vent metagenome | isolation source: Deep-sea hydrothermal vent chimney 1 | place: Pacific Ocean: Juan De Fuca Ridge
CCATTTTGAACAAGATAGTTTACTCGATGCTATCGATGATGAAGAAGCAAGGCAAAAACCTCTAAAAAAGGTATCTATTTAATCCGGTCACGCCATAGTTGGAACAACATCATCGCCGAATAAAACCATCGGTTATATGCACCGATTTAAGAATGCGTTAATGCATGTGTCAATATGGTATGGCATATACATTATAAATGTGGGAGTTTTCGCACTCGGAAACGTTGACTCAACCACGAGACAGCAGCCAAATTAAAATGAAAGAGAATATGGGATTTAACAAAGAGCCTGCTAGCTTTATTGCTATGTCCTTTTGGTTTAACATTTTTCCAGAGTAGTTATGTGATGAAAAATATATTAAAGACACTGCGCTCAAAAAGCGGTTTGGTTAAAGCCTATCAATTACAATCCCATTTATCTCGTGTATTTCGCCTGCCGTCTTGGATTAACACCAAAATAGTCCGCGTCAAGAAAGCAAAGTCTTTATATTCAAGCCCGTTTATCATTCCATCTTTTTTTACTAAACGACTGCTAGTCATCGCAATGATTCCATTAATGAGCTGTGGTGGGGCAGATACTCAAAATCTGATAGATCCCGGATCAATCGACGAACAAGCGCCCGATATTGAAAGCCTGACGCCTGCTAACAACACAGAAACTTCGATTAATACAAGAAAGATTTCCATCAAATTTACCGAGGAGATCAATGATAAAGGAATCATGCTTTCCGATATTTTTTCAATCTCACCGCCAATCGAAGGCAACTGGCGCTATGACAAAACAAATAAAAAAGTACAATTTACCGTTGACGACAGCATCATCGCACTCCCTCTGAATCAAACCTATCGCGTCACAATTAGCACGGCGCTGAAGGACCTCGCCGGCAACTCACTTACCGATGAATACCAGTTTGTTTTCTTCACACCAAAAACTTACACTATTTCTGGCACCATACAAGGTCTAACCGGTACAATCGAATTACAATTAAACGCAACTCAGCCCAATGCAACCAATGAATTAACAGATAGCATCGCCCTGGAAGCTCAGGGCAAGGATATTTCCTACGCATTTAGCACAAAACTGGAACTCGACTCAGATTTTGAGGTTGCCATTGTATCCCAACCGATGGCCGATCAATTCTGTGCCGTTGCTCAAGGCTCAAGACAGGTCTCTACCAAGACCAAGGTCACCATTAGCTGCAGTCCAGTCCATCCGCAATTCGTCAAGGCGAGCCACTGGAATGACTATGTGAACGAAACGGATGGCGATCCCTGTGTTAGTGGTCCTAACTGCCTACATAGCGGTGAGCGACGACAGGTGACTGTCCCCAATGCTGACACTTGTGAAAACCTCCAGACAAATGATGCACTCGATGCATTTGAATGGCAATGTTTCGCTAACAACAGCGTTATCCAAATGCGCAGCATCCAACTAAAAAACGACAAGCATTTATCTGATCTCATTGATTTTGACACGCGCCGCTGGAAACCGAATAAAGTCGCTGTAAAAAACAATAATGACATATTGCTCGATACGCGGCCGTCGATCTGGTGGAGCAATCCCATTATCGAACACAAGAGCGGTAATAGACTACAATCCCCCGGCAGCATTTATATCATCAACAGCGAAATAATTAACCCCATCAAGATTGAAGAAAGCAAAATTGCGGTGCTTGCCAGACCTTTCAGCAAAAATGGGGATATTTTTTCCGTCACGGTGCAACATAACGGCAATTCTATTACTATTCCCAATAATACAAACCATTTCTGGCTCGAAGGGCGATTTCAAACACAAGGTGAAATGACACATAACACGAATGTTATTAATATCAGCGGATCACGCCACTCTGTGTTGAGAAATATGGTTATTTTTGGTGCAAAAAAAGCCGGAATCAAAATCAACGCCAGCCAATACATCACCCTACATAAAATTGGAGCACACAAAAATGGCGGTAATGGCATATTATTATCCGGCAGCGCTCAAAATAATGTACTTCGCCACATTAAAACCAGTAGCAATAATACCAATGGCTTGCATATCGCCGGAACGCTAAATATTGCATATAACGTATTCAGTGCAAATAATGGAGAAAATGGAATATTAATTAGCGGTGCAAAAAATGTGGTAACACAAACAGCGATCTACAACAATGCTCAACACGGATTATTAGTTGATAGCACCAATAACAATACACTATCCCTGATCCATACCACCGCCAATGCCCAAAATGGCATCACCTTGACCGATAGTCATTACACCGTGTTAACCCACCTAAGCCTGATCAACAACGACGCCTCCGGATTTTTCGCAGAAAATGCCAACAATACAACCCTGGTCAATGTTAATGCGATACTCAACCAGGAAAATGGTTTGGCTATCAATAATGCAGCTAACACGGTTGTGAAAAATGCCATCATTGCGTTCAATAACGGTTTCGGCATCACAAGCCCGCGAGATTTAACGAACGATATAAATTTTATCGGATTCATTGACATTGGATTAAACACAATGTCGAATTGCCAAATCGCAGATTCTAGTGAGTGCCCGGTGGCAATGACCGCACTCGCTGACACCACCACCCTAACAAACTCGTTTGTCGGCCAGATAACAGAGGGCTTGCCAGCCCCATCCAACTATCAATACCAGCAAGCGGAACAATGGACCATGGTTCAAGATATCTATCAATCATGGAGCAATTTAACGGACATAAACACACCGCCATCCCTTTCTTATTGTGAGGCTACCTCAATCAACAATTGCGCTTTGTGGGACTGGAGTCTAACCCCTAATGATCTTGTTTTTCTCAATAAAAACACAGAATCTGACGAAAACGCCTCCATCACTCATAAATATTCAGATTCAGATGCCACCTTTGTTACTAACAGCTTTGAGCTCATTGGCGCATCACAAGGCAACAATAATGGACTGTGTGAAGAAGCCGAAACTTGTGATCCTGCCCCTAATGTCGGTGCCTATCAAGTCAAGATCAAAGCAAATACCACCACGAATAACACCGATGGATAATGCTAACGAACAATCAACTGGCACCAAGTGCTCAGTTTAAAAAGCGTTCACTTCAACCCTAAAAATACTAAGCTATAAAATACTTGACTGATTAACTAAGATATTATATAAATAATCATTAAGTACAAATGACAAACGAAATCATGTGACGATAATTTAGAATCATCTAAAGCAATAACCCAACTTAGAATCAAGCGAAATTTACGATTCTAACATGATGAATTCCAAACGTTCACAGTTTTAAACACAAACTACTAGGAAAGGTTTTGAGCCATGAGAATACCGTCCAAAGGTCGTTATGCGGTAAGTGCGATGATTGACTTAGCAATCCATGAAAAGATAGGCCCGCTCACTATCGCAGATATTGCAGAAAAACAAAATATTTCATTATCCTACTTAGAGCAGCTGTTTGCTGATCTCAGAAAAAATGGTCTCGTTAAGGGTACCCGAGGCCCAGGTGGTGGCTATCGATTGGCAAAAACACCAGATAACGTTAACATTGCAGAAATCATAACAGCCGTTGATAAAAAATCGGTTGAAGCTCATAAGGACGATGAGCAATATCTCCCATATATTTTATGGGCTGATTTAAGTCAACAAATTTGTGGTTTCTTAAGTAAAATCACTTTGGCGGAATGCCTAAACAACCACAATGAGACGGGTCAATTACCAGGTGAGCATCGAGAAAACGAGCAGACAAATCAAGAAAATCAATCAGATAATAAGACATCAGACCAAGGACAGGCGGCCGCTTAACGAGACAGTGACAAAAACAGGATATCGGGAAAAGAACGACTTCGACGCAAAACATTAAAGCAAGCATGGTCGAAATAGTTTAGCACAAGCAAATACAGTTTTTGCATTGATCCAAATCCGATGATATTTTTTACGTTATTTATTCAGGAGAAAAACGATGGCCTATAGCGAAAAGCTAATTGATCACTATGAAAACCCTCGGAATGTCGGGGTATTTGATAAAAATGATCCCGCCATTGGAACAGGTATGGTCGGAGCACCCGCTTGCGGTGACGTGATGCGTTTACAAATTAAAGTTAACGATGATGGCATCATTTCAGATGCAAAATTTAAAACTTACGGCTGTGGATCCGCCATCGCCTCTAGCTCACTACTCACTGAATGGGTGAAAGGCAAAACGCTAGAAGAAGCGCAGCAAATTAAAAATTCAGAAATTGCCGAAGAACTCTCGCTTCCTCCGGTAAAAATACACTGCTCAGTGTTAGCTGAAGACGCCATCAAATCGGCCATTGAGAATTATCATAACAAACATCAGTCAAGCGAAAAAAAATTAACTGGAACCAGCTAAACCCGACCGAGTTATCATGCACTGAAGAAATATTTCTGACATGGTTTTTTGTTCTTGTTAGCAGAGATAAAGAACAAAAAACCAACGTCTGGTCGGCTTATTATACCTTATCTTCTAACCACGCCATTTGAATGGCTTCCAGAATCTTTTCCCCCGAACGATCTGGATCATCATCAAAATCTTCCAGCCCACATACCCACTCATGTAAATCCGTAAAACGAACGTATTGAGGATCGATATCTGGGTATTTCTCGTTTAACCCTATCGCAATATCGTGCAAATCCGTCCATTTCAAACTCATCACATCGCTTCCTTATTTATGCTCAGACACCATATTGATGGTATACTTAGGGATCTCTATGACCAAATCTTCTTCCGCAATCACGGCCTGACAGCTCAGTCGAGAATCCGGTTCAAGCCCCCATGCCTTATCCAACAGATCATCTTCTGCTTCATCAGACTCAGCTAAGGAATCAAACCCTTCTCTAATATAGACATGACATGTCGTACAAGCACATGATTTTTCGCATATATGCTCTATTTCAATATTATTTTTTAAAAGCGCATCACATACACTGCTACCTTGTTCAACCTGAAAAACAGTCCCTTCAGAACACAACTCTTCATGAGGCAATACAATTATTTGAGGCATAGCCTTAAAAACCTTTTCCCTGAGTGTATAAAACCTTACTTAAACTCTTCAACTCGATGCCCTTGTAATGCTTTGTTAATATTTATATTCATACGTCGCGCCACATATTCCGCACAGACCTGTTCGACATTCACAATGGCAGATTTGATCGTTGCAGAATCATTACCATTGCGCACCGAAGTCAAATGATTCAAGGCTTGCTGAATCACTTGATATTCTTGCTCACTTAACAACTGCTCTCCATCCTCGGCCAATGCGGCATTTAACGCGGCAATTTCCCGATCTGCTTCAACTTGCTGCTCTCTTAGCTTTCGAAGTGCCACATCATCGACGGCGTGCTCCATAGAATCACGTAACATACGCTCGATTTCACTTTCACTCAACCCATAAGAGGGTTTCACTTCAATCTGGCTAGCCACCCCGGAGGACTGCTCCATCGCGGACACGCTTAACAGCCCATCAGCGTCCACTTGATAGGTGACTTTTATCCGAGCGGCACCTGCCACCATCGGTGGAATACCGGTCAGCTCAAAACGAGCTAACGAACGACAGTCGTCAATCAAATCCCGCTCGCCTTGTACGACGTGAATCGACATACCCGTTTGACCATCTTTAAACGTCGTAAACTCTTGCGCTCTCGCCGTTGGAATAGTTGAGTTTCTAGGAATGATCTTTTCAGTCAAACCACCCATAGTTTCAATGCCTAGTGACAACGGAATCACATCTAATAACAGGGTTTCCGAAGAGGCGGCATTACCGGCCAAAACATCCGCTTGAATCGCGGCACCTAACGCAACAACACGATCCGGATCAATACCAAGCAGCGGCTCTTTCCCAAAATAGGCGGCTACCTGTTGCCACACCAACGGCACTCTTGTTGAGCCTCCCACCATCACAATCTCAGAAACACCGTCCTTTGCAATATTTGCATCGCGCATCGCACGCCGTGTTGCCTTTAAGGTTTTCGTAACAAGCGCCTCGATGAGTCCATTAAAAATTTCTCGGGTAATGATACCCGTCCAGCAACGGCCTCCCTCCAAGTCAAAGCTAACTTCCACCCGATCTACATCCGTTAATTGTTCTTTAGCCCATCTTGCCTGCCGTAGTAACTGTCGATTCATCGCAGGTTCGTCGCTTGATACAGCCGCTTGCTGTTTCATCCAACTCACCATTTGCCAGTCGAAGTCGTCACCGCCTAAATGGGTATCCCCGGCGGTGGCAAGCACTTCAAACACTCCCTCGTGCAACTTAAGCACAGACACATCAAACGTACCGCCACCCAAATCAAACACAATGATAGTGCCTTTCGCTTGACTATCTAAACCATAAGCCACCGCCGCTGCCGTGGGTTCGTTTAATAACCGCAAAACGCTAATACCTGCTAAGCGGGCCGCATCAATGGTGGCTTGTCGCTGCGCTTCATCGAAATAAGCTGGCACGGTAATCACAGCACCCACTAATTCCCCCGCTAACGTCTGCTCGGCTCTCTGTCGTAGTGCTTTTAGAATTTCACTAGAAACATCAATGGGATTAACATCGCCGGCCACCGTCCGAATATGTAAAAGTCCTTCATTTTTATCAACAAATTGATAACCATGAGTTTGCTGACAAGTTAAATCCTTTAAACTACGCCCCATGAAACGCTTGACAGAAACAATGGTGTTTTGAGGGTCTTGGGTTGAAGCTTGCTCTGCAGCTTGCCCTACGATCACCGATTTATCCGGTAAATACCTAACAACCGACGGCAATAAAAACTGCCCTTGCCGATCAGCAAAAGCTTCGGCAACCCCGTTGCGCACCGCCGCCACTAAGGAATTAGTCGTCCCTAAGTCAATACCTATCGCCAGTCGATGCTGATGTGGAGCCGCTGACTGTCCCGGTTCTGAAATTTGTAAAAGCGCCATGAATTTCGTCCAAAAATATAAAATGATGCCTCAATGACTTGAACCATCACGTTAATACAATAAATCCAATGTTAATGATTAGCTGAAGTACAACATGAATTACAGTTCCTCGATATCATCCAGAAGATCTTTTGCTTCTTGCTGCAACCGGGTAAAAAACTGAAGTTTGTGATAAGTCAGCTGCAATTCTTGGTGCATTGGTGGATTGACAACTAAGAGATCTCGCGTAAACACTTGGAACAATGCATCTAGCCGAGCGTTTATTCCTGATAAAAAATCATCGGCATTAGTGATCGAACGATGATGATGCCGAATGTCCTCTAAATCCTCACGCAACTCGATTTGCTCCTGAATAAACTTCATACTAAGCGACGTCGGTTTATCCTCTTCGAGCACAATCCCACGCAGTGCCAGCAAATAGCCTGCCCGCCTAAGTGGAGACTTAAGTGTATAAAACGCTTCATTCACATCAGCCGTTTGCTGCACTGAGGCTAAACGCTCAGCACTGGTTGAATTCGCATATTTGTCGGGATGCACCCTGCGCAGCAACTCACGATAACGGCGGTGCAACTCATCCAGGTCAATATCAAAATCCATTGAAAAACCAAACAGGTTGAAAAAATTTTTTTTATTACTCATGAATCACAGGGAAAAACTGCATCTGGCGACGAAAAAAAACATCAGAAATGAAGACTAACAACATAAAAAACGATGCACAGTAAAATCGAACAACCCTCTCTAAGCTAGGAGGCTATCCGAGAATAGAAAGCCTCCTAGCAAATTACACATTAAAACTTTCGCCACAACCACACTCGGCAGAGACATTCGGGTTGTTAAACTTAAAACCTTCATTAAGCCCTTCCCGAGTATAATCCAGCTCCGTACCATCTAAATAAATGAGACTTTTTTTATCAATTATCACCTTGATACCATACGCCTCAATCACTTGATCGGTATCTTCAATCTGATCAACAAATTCCAAAACATAAGATAAACCAGAGCAACCGCTCGGTTTCACAGCTAGCCGCAAACCCTCTCCCTTACCACGCTTGGCAAGAAATATTTTCACCCGATTCGCCGCCGATTCAGTTACGCTAATCGTCATTATCTGACACCTCTAATCATCAATGTAACCACCACTAATGAGCCGCCCACTGCACTTTATCAAGATCAATACCTTCTTTATACATTTCCCAAAGCGGAGACAATTCACGTAACTTAGCCACCTTACTGCGCATTAGCGCAATCGTATGGTCAATCTCTTCAATGGTAGTAAAACGTCCAATCGTAAAACGGATTGAACTATGCGCTAGTTCATCATTTCGGCCCAGCGCACGCAATACATAAGAAGGCTCTAAACTCTCTGAAGTACAGGCAGAACCGGAAGAAACCGCAATATCCTTCAGCGCCATGATCAAAGACTCACCTTCAATATAATTAAAACTCACATTTAAGTTACCGGCAACGCGATACACTAAATCACCATTCACATAAATTTCTTCCATATCTTTAATGCCACCCCATAAACGATCCCGTAGCATGCGAATACGTTCATTATCAGTGGCCATTTGCTGTTTAGCAATCCGGAAGGCTTCGCCCATACCCGCAATTTGGTGAGTGGCTAACGTACCTGACCGCAACCCACGCTCGTGCCCCCCCCCATGCATCTGGGCCTCTAATCGTACTCTTGGCTTGCGACGCACATAGAGCGCCCCAATCCCCTTAGGCCCATAGACTTTATGCGCAGAAAATGACATAAGATCGACTTTCAACGTCTGTAGATCAATAGGAATTTTACCTGCACTTTGCGCGGCGTCCACATGAAATATGATTCCCTTAGAGCGCGTTAATTCACCAATCGCTGCGATATCCTGGATAACACCGATCTCATTGTTGACATGCATCACCGTAACAAGAATCGTTTTATCAGTAATCGCATTACGAAGTTTTTCCAAATCAATCAAGCCCGAAGGCTCCGGGTCTAAATAGGTAACGTCATAACCTTCCCGCTCTAATTGCCGGCAAGTATCCAACACCGCTTTATGTTCAGTTTTAACCGTGATCAGGTGATTACCTTTCTTCTTATAAAAATGGACGACACCTTTAATCGCCAAATTATTCGATTCAGTCGCCCCGGAAGTCCATACCATTTCTCTTGGATCTGCACCGATTAAGTCGGCAACGTGCTGACGCGCCTGTTTTACCGCCTCGTCTGCCGTCCATCCAAACACGTGCGACCGAGAAGCGGGGTTACCAAAATCCTGATCGGGTGTCAGATAATGACACATCACATCCGCTACCCGCCGATCCACTGGGGTTGTCGCAGAATAATCAAGGTAAATAGGTAATTTCATCAGTGACTCCGTAGGTTAGTTATCCGACCACATGGATTGCTCCATCAACCGTTTATCAAATGTTCATCTGTTCATCTGTTCATCTGTTCATCAAATTTTGGCCATCACCATTAATTCATTGCGGTAACCAGCATGGTAGCGATGAATTTAATGAGTTCATTATAACCTAGCTAGCACCCAAACAACATTTCACCATACAATTAACCAACATACTTGCCGAGAGAAAACCGCCACGCCAGCCACCAAACCAAGCGAGGTTTCAAAACAATTTCTAAGCGTCAATAAATGATTGATTACGTTGATTCAGCGGCGCCGGTGTTACATTGACTCATTCACTGATTTGCTAGCGGTACCACATCCATTGCATATCGAGCATCGTCGCCCCACAAGCAATGCCGCCTGGAAGAATTACCAAAGCGATCAAAAATAAAAGGCATCATAGCCTCTAATACTGTTTCGCCGATTGGTGCTATTGCCTGATGGCCCCGGCATTGCGCCCATTAACAACTCAATAAAAATCCATACCTACTGGATTTTCGTTATCAAGCACACTGTTTTCATAGGTCTGTTCGCATTATAAAGAATCGGCACGAAATGACTTGTCCCGTTAGCCTCCCCTAGTAAAAATTCAGCAAATATAAATTGAATGCGAACTTTCAAATCTTCAGGGAAACCCTTAAATCAACAGGGCAAGCAATTTCGTGCAGGCTCCTAAAATAACGTATGCATGACTCAAATTATCGTTGAGTTTGTTGGTGTAATGCTGTCTTTCTGCTCGGCTTGATGCGTTACCGGCTCAGCAACGTCAGACGACGACCCCGCTTCGACGGTAGCTTCACTGCCAGCCTCAGCTTTCATGTTTTGACGGAATGCAACGGCTTGCACTTCTCTGTTTTCAACCAACTGACCAAGACTAATACCATGAAGAAACTCATAAATTTGGCCGCTTAAATCGTTCCATAATTCATGGGTTAGGCACTTACCATCATCTTGACAGTTCCCCTTACCAGCGCAACGAGTCACATCGATCGACTCATCAACAGCGGTAATCACATCAGCCACCACAATCTCGAAGGCAGGCCGACTTAATCGATACCCCCCCCCCGGACCACGCGCACTATCCACTAATCCTTTTTTACGCAACTTAGAAAATAACTGCTCTAGATAAGACAGTGATATGCCTTGCCGCTTGGAGATATCAGATAATGTAATAGGACCATCTTTGAAATGTATTGCTAAATCCAGCATTGCAGTCACCGCATAGCGACCTTTTGTCGTTAATCTCATAATATAAATCCTACGCTTGCTTTATGATGAAATATCAACGTGAAACAGCCAAACAAGCCATAAAATCTAATTATTATTATAAATTGACATAGTATATAAATATGGCGTGTTATTCCAGATCTGAAAATGAAGGTTGGTGTCTCACGTTGCTGATGAATATACAACCGCCCTGGCTAGCACACAACCATAACATCTTTACAACTTGTACGCTAAGTTTACTAATCTGACTATTTTTGTCAATTTTTTATCCCTTTATTTTCCATGATTTTACTATAAATTCTACTGCTTTGTTTTTTCTTTAATTTTACCAATTGCCTCGGTAATCTGACAACCATCCAAACTAGGTAGTTCGTTATCTTCGACATCACTCCCCATTTCTTTTAACATACAGCTTGTCGAGTCTAACCGCACATCAATAGCATGTATATGATCAATAAGACGATTAACGGCATTAACGACAGGGTCCGGCATCCCCTCGGTCACACCATAAGCATCAAACCCTAATTTTTGGGCCATGGCCTCTCGCCGCTGATCGTCGTCTTTACGCTTTATAATTAACCGCCCTGGCACACCAACCACCGTGGCTTCGACAGGCACATCCTGGATGACAACCGCATTCGATCCAACTCGTGCCCCATTTTCAATTTTCAACGGCCCCAATACCTTCGCGCCCGCTCCGATCACCACATCATTACCCAATGTCGGATGACGTTTTCCTTTTTGCCAACTGGTCCCTCCCAAGGTAACCCCATGATACAGCGTACAGTCATCACCAATTTCTGCGGTTTCGCCAATCACCACCCCCATCCCATGATCAATAAAAAAACGGCGGCCTATTTTAGCACCAGGATGTATCTCTATGCCGGTCAACCAGCGTACGAGCATGGCGATAAAGCGCGCGATCCAACGAATTTTATGCGTCCAAAGCCAATGACTAAGGCGATGCGCCTGCAGTGCATGTAACCCTGGATACGTAGTGATCACTTCAAACCAATTTCTGGCCGCTGGATCTCGCTCAAACACACACAGTACGTCTTCTTTTAACCGACTAATTATCCGCAATATCATGCAACAACACCTTCACTCCAAACACCTGCATTCATCATAATCTATTTACCCAGCTCCTCTTGTGACGCTAACAATCAACGATATTTGTGCCCTTGCGCAGCACTGAGTATACCCCGCAAAATATTCACTTCATTGACATCGAGTCGCGTCCGATGAAAAATCCTTTTCACTTGCCGCATCAGCTTTTTACAATGAGGGGGATTAAGAAATCCTATTTCTTTCAATGTCGTTTCCAGATGCTCATAAAATAGCTCCACTTGGTAGGCACTTGCCAATGGACAATCATCCTGAGACACGTCGCCACCACCGCTTGTTAGCACTTGGCCTTTTAAAATCAACAGGCCAATTTCATAAGCGACCACTTGAACTGCCGCCGCTAAATTCAATGATTGAAAATCTGGATTTGTCGGAATATGCATCAAAAAATGACAATAATCCAATTCTTCGTTAGTCAATCCCGAATGCTCTCTGCCAAACACAATGGCCACCGGTGCTTGCTGACTTGCCTGCACCACGGTTTCCGCACACTCTCTAGGATTGAGCAACGGCCATTTAACAGAACGAAGGCGTGCACTACACCCAATAATCAAATGGCAGTCAGCAATGGCCTCAAGCAGAGAATCGCACACTCGACTTTGCCACAGAATATCCTCAGCACCCGATGCACGGACAATGGCCTGCTCAGCAGGAAAATGATGCGGCGTCACCAAAACGAGCTGATCTAACCCCATGTTTTTCATCGCCCGGGCGGCAGCACCAATATTACCTGGGTGCGAGGTTTCCACTAACACAATTTGGATATTAGGATAAGCGGCGGCTGACAAAACATTTTTACTCATATTTTATATTAAAACCAATAAGATGCAACGACAAGCACACCTAAAACTGATCCATAACACACCCGGCAAAAAATTCTCGAATTTGCGTTGCGATAGAAAAGTATACACCCTACAATACGCGACCCTAGCTTTAGAAGCCACTTGGTTAAAACAGCTTCATTAGACGGCCGAACCGGAGAAACCCTTCATATGCAACCCATGCTTAATATCGCTATACGCGCCGCACGCAAGGCAGGAAACACAATTGTCAGAGCATCTGATCGTACCTATGCATTAAAAGTTACTGAAAAAACAGCCAATGATTTTGTCACGGAAGTGGACCGTCAAGCCGAACATGATATCATACAAATTATTCGCAAAGCTTACCCTAGCCACGCCATTCTCGCGGAAGAAACAGGGCAGTCCGGTGACAATGAGTACCAATGGATCATTGATCCGCTCGATGGTACTACAAATTTTCTCCACGGATTACCCCAATTTGCGGTTTCCATTGCACTACAACACAAAAATGTCTTAGAACATGCAGTCATTTACAACCCATTAAGCGATGAATTATACACCGCGAGTCGCGGCTCAGGTGCCCAATTAAATGACCGGCGTATTCGCGTCAACCAGCGCAACAGCTTACAAGGTGCTTTACTAGGCACCGGCATCCCTTTTCGGAGCGATCAAGATTTAGACTTCTATTTAAAAACATTAAAAGCACTCATCCCAGGCACGGCCGGCATCAGACGCCCCGGTTCCGCCGCGCTTGATCTCGCCTTTGTGGCGGCAGGCCGATATGATGGCTTCTGGGAAATGGGTTTACAACCCTGGGATATGGCAGCGGGTATATTGATTATTCAAGAAGCCGGCGGCATTGTCAGCGATATCGCCGGCCAAACGCCCCCGTTAAAAACGGGTAACATTGTTGCCGGAAATATTAAAATACACGCCGCCATGCGACAAAAACTACAAGCCGTGCAACAACAAAATACACAGTAATATCCGACATTGGGCCGCCTAGCATTTGAAAATCGCGATGAAAATTGATTTCACCGGGGGGGTTCTGAAGGAGGCCATACTTGTTGTATGGCCAACTGACGAAAAATTTTTGTGGAATCAAGGCTCAAGTGAGGTGAAATGATAGGCTGCTCAATGTGGGTAATATACGCTTGTGCTTAGATTATTTGTGTCACTAAAAATGAAAATTTTTAAGGAGTATTAAAAAGATGGCCAATGCGGAAGTTCCTATCCTCGTCGAAACGACCCAAGTCGAACAACTACGACAAAACACCGACCTATTTATTATTGATTTAAGTGACAAATCAATTTATTTACAGGGTCACATTACCGATGCAGTTCACCTAGACTACAGTCAAATTGTACAACATCAACCACCGGTCATGGGCCAAGTACCCAGTGAAGCCCAGCTGACCACATTGCTGTCTAGCATCGGCTTAACTCCAGAGCACCATGTGGTCGCCTATGACGGTGAAGGCGGCGGCAAAGCCTCGCGTTTACTATGGACCTTAGCCATCGCTGGGCATCAGAAACTCTCTTTGTTAAACGGGGGATTGCAAGCCTGGCAAAGTGAGCAGCGCGCACTCTCTAGCGAAGTTAAACAATCCGCGCCATCACAATATCAAGTTCAGTTACACAATCAAAATTTGATCGCCAACCGCGAATACATTCTGGCGCATTTGAATGAACCCGCGATAAAACTACTCGATGCCAGAAGCCCCGCCGAATATAGTGGTGCCGACGTGCGAGCACTCAGAGGCGGCCACATTCCCGGCGCGATCAATTTTGATTGGTTAAATGGTATCGACCAACAAAACGCTCTCAGATTCAACCCCAAACAAACGTTGCTCAATCAACTTAGCGATGTCGGTATCACACCCGACTGTGAAGTCATCGTCTATTGCCAAACCCATACCCGCTCAGCCGTTAGCTTCATTATGTTAAAGGCTTTAGGTTTTGACAACGTCCGGGGCTATCCAGGATCGTGGTCAGACTGGGGTAACCAACAAGACACACCCATTGAAAACTAACCAAACCCATGCCAACAACTGCAACATTAGACAAAAATAAACTGTCACGCTCGCCAAACGGCCATACCCCCATGATGCAGCAATATTTAGGTATCAAAGCCGAGCATCCCGATCAATTAGTCTTTTACCGCATGGGGGATTTTTATGAGTTATTCTTTGATGACGCTCGGCGTGCCGCAAAACTACTCGATATCACCCTGACAGCACGCGGTAGCTCCGCCGGACAACCGATTCCCATGGCGGGTTTGCCTTATCACGCCGCCGAACCCTATCTTGCAAAATTGATTAAAATGGGCGAATCGGTGGCTATTTGTGAACAAATTGGCGACCCCCAAAAAAGCAAAGGCCCGGTTGACAGAAAAGTAGTCCGCATTGTCACCCCTGGCACCGTCACCGACGAAACCTTACTCGAAGATCGCCAAGACAATTGGCTGATCGCGGTCAACGAACACAAGAATCGTTATGGCCTCGCCTACCTCGAATTGGCCAGTGGTCGCTTTCATCTGAATGAATTCACCGATGACAACACATTGCTGGCCGAATTGGAACGCCTCAAACCATCAGAGCTATTGATCAGTGAAGACTTTGGCACCACCCACCCTCATATATGCCATAATCGCCGAGGCATTCGTCGCCAAGCTCCGTGGTTATTTGATACAGAAACAGCACGCCGGGTTTTAACGCAACATTTTGAAACCAAAGATTTAGCCGGTTTTGGTTGCCAAGATTTTACGCTGGGCCTTGGCGCCGCTGGATGTCTATTGGAGTACGTCAAAGATACCCAAAAATCTGCACTGCCCCACATCCAAAGTCTCATCGTTGAACACCACCAGGACAGTATTTTACTGGATGCCGCCACCCGCAGAAATTTAGAAATTGAAACGAACTTACACGGCACCACAGAAAATACCGTCGTCCAGGTCATGGATCATACCGCCACCGCCATGGGAGCACGTCTGCTGCGACGCTGGTTAAACCGCCCAATTCGCAGTCACAATCAATTACAACAGCGTTACCAATGCATCGAAGCCCTATTATCAGATCAACAGTATCAGACCTTGCATGAATCATTGCGTCACATTGGTGATATGCAACGCATTGCCACCCGCATTGCTTTACTGACCGCACGTCCTCGTGATTTAACCGTGCTGCGTGATTCACTGGCGATCTTGCCTGAAATAAAAATAAAACTAGCCCCTATTGATGCGCCATTAATTCATGAACTCAATCAAAATATCGATCCGCACGTGGATGTTTATCAACGGCTGTGTAACGCCATCAACGACAACCCGCCAGTGCTGATCCGCGATGGTGGTGTTATTGCCAGCGATTATGATGCAGAACTTGACGAACTCAAAGCATTGAGCCAAAACAGCGAACAATTTTTATTAGATTTAGAAGCCAAAGAGAAACAAGACACCGGTATTAACACGCTAAAAGTAGGCTATAACCGAGTCCATGGCTATTACATTGAAGTCAGCAAAAGCCAAACGAGCCATGTCCCTGACCGTTATACCCGACGGCAAACACTGAAGGGAGCTGAACGATATATTACACCGGATCTTAAAGCATTCGAAGAAAAAGCCCTCAGCGCTCGCGAACGCGCTTTAGCCAAAGAAAAAGCTCTCTACGAGGAATTACTCCATACCTTAAGCCAGCATGTCACTCAGTTACAGCAAACCGCCCAGGCCCTTGCCTCACTTGATGTGTTGACTAATTTTGCGGAACGTGCAGACACACTGAAGCTAAGCAAACCGGCATTAACCACCGAATCCTTGCTTCACATCACGGATGGACGCCATTTAGTCGTCGAACAAGTCTTAGAGACGCCGTTTGTCGCCAACGATTTACAGCTCGATGAACGACAGCGAATGTTAATTATCACGGGACCAAATATGGGAGGGAAATCCACATACATGCGACAAACGGCACTGATTGCACTGTTAGCACACACGGGTTGTTTTGTACCAGCAGCGCAAACAACGCTCGGCCCCATTGACCGAATTTTCACGCGCATCGGTGCCTCAGACGACTTAGCCAGTGGTCGCTCAACCTTTATGGTAGAAATGACAGAAACCGCCAACATCCTACATAATGCCACCAATAACAGCCTAGTTTTAATGGATGAAATTGGCCGAGGCACCAGCACATTCGACGGCTTAGCACTCGCTCGAGCTTGCGCAGAACGCTTAGCGGCTCACATTAGGGCCTTCACCCTATTTGCAACGCATTACTTTGAATTAACCACACTCCCTAACACGATGGACTGTATTAATAATGTGCACCTCACTGCCACAGAACATGACGACAGCATTATTTTTTTGCACGCCGTCAAACCTGGGCCAGCCAATCAAAGTTATGGATTACAAGTGGCTAACCTCGCCGGCGTGCCCACCGAGGTAATACGTGAGGCAAAACAACACCTTGTCCAGCTTGAATTAAGCACCAGCGAAAAATACCTACCCATCAAGCAAGAACAATTATCCTTATTTCCCGCCATGAATGAGCACGCCGCCATAGATAAACTAAAATCAATTAACCCTGACAAAATGACACCAAAAGATGCTCATAATTTGTTATATGAGTTAAAATTACTCATCCGCAATTAAATAAATACACAATTAGTTATTATTTCAAACGTAAAACACTCGCAGAAAAATTATTTTGCCACTACAATAGCGCCGAATTCAACAAGCGATCACAGGAGCGAGTAAATGACGTATGTCGTGGTGGAAAACTGCATTAAATGCAAATACATGGATTGTGTTGAGGTTTGCCCTGTCGATTGTTTTCATGAAGGTCCCAACTTTCTGGTCATTGACCCTGAAGAATGCATCGACTGCACATTGTGCGAACCAGAATGCCCAGCCAACGCCATTTTCGCCGAGGACGACGTACCCGAGGAGCAAGAGCAATTCATTGCCATAAATGCGGAACTATCTCCCCAATGGCCAGTGAAGATCGGAAGAGCGTCG
>VAPK010274640.1_pt1 | contig 17456 bp, 22 predicted proteins | sample 3395031 | NCBI WGS metagenome assembly VAPK01 (sample SAMN08290443, study PRJNA428436) | hydrothermal vent metagenome | isolation source: Deep-sea hydrothermal vent chimney 1 | place: Pacific Ocean: Juan De Fuca Ridge
TTAGGCTCGGGACTTAGTAATGTTAAAGTTTGTGCAGGATTAACAAACTCCAATACTTTTGTATCGGTTGCCAACTGATTGCCGTTTTCGTCCAAAAGTATCCCAATTAGTTTATAAGTTCCTGTAGGTTTTCCAAGTTTGATATTAGTAGAAACCAGATCGGAATTTGAACTCGTAGTTTTAATTACAATATCATTACCTACATCATCATTGTAAAAATCACGGGCAGAAAAAACTTCAGTTGTGAATGAAAATAATTGTTCAAATCCGCTGCTTTCATTCTGTTTCCATTGAACAACCCCTTTAAAAGCAACTTGAGCACCTTTAGGATTAATCTGCACAAAAAAGATTCGCGGCATTCCGGTAAGATCGTTAGAAGTAGCAAATGCAGCAAAATCAATTTGAGGCAAAGGCTCAAATACTTGCAGTGTTAATGAAGATTGCGCATTAATATTAAATATGCTAAATATAAATAATATTAATGTTACAAATATTTTAGTTTGAAGTTTCATTTTAACCTCGCTTAATTTTCTTAAGAAAGAAATTCAAATAATGACAACTAAATTTTGTTCACTAATATTTTAGTAATCAATATTTCTAATAAGAAGATACTTTTAAAAATGTATTTTACAAGTCCTCTCATCACTTGTGTATTACAAATCACAATAAATATTTAATTTATTTTTTCCGGGTCAGCATTATTTATAAAACCGAATTGGGGATTATTTTGATTGTCGATTTTTATTTCACCGAACTTTGTTTCAAACTTTGTGATGTTATCCTCAAGTGCACGCAATAGCATTTTTGCATGTTGGGGGGTTGTTATAATTCTGGCATGAACTTTTGCTTTGGGTATGCCCGGGACAACCCTCGTGAAATCAATAATAAATTCTGCCGGTGAATGTGAAATAATTGCGAGATTTGAATAAATACCCTCAGCTTCTTTTTCGCCGAGTTCAATATTAATTTGCTGTGATTTCTGTTCTTTATTTGAATTCATAAAATTACCAATTAATTATAAAAAAAATACCCGCAACTCATTATCAATTTAACAAATTGTGGGTATAAAATAAAAAGATAAAAACTATTTTCTAAGTTCATCTGCTTTTTCAAATGCAGATTTTGATTTATCAGATTTGCCTAAGTTTGCATAAACTTTTCCCAAAAGTTCCCACAGTGCAGGATCTTTTGAGCCATCGGCAGTTTGAACATATTTTTCCAAATAAGGAAGGGCTTTTTCAAACTTTTCTTTATATCTATCACTGATTTTTTCTGCTGCCTCATCTTGCTGCCTTATTTCACCGCCCCATTTAACATAAGTAACAGCAATATTATAAATCGCATTTGCATAATTTGGATCAATTTTTAGAGCCTCTGAAAATTGTTCTTCAGCCAGAGCATATTTCTTGTTCTGCAGTAATAACGAACCGTAATTATATCTATTGCTTTTGCTATCAGGATGAGATTCAACCAATTCTTTTGCTTTGCCCATAGCAACATCTTCTTTATGAGCTCCAATATACGAATTGAAAAGATGATTATTAATGTTGTCATCAACCGGATATGCTTTGTGTCCTTCTTCAAGTATTGATATCGCTTTGTCATAATTCTGTATTGAAGCAACACTGTCGGCAACATTACCACCGTTTTTAAATTCAATCATTTGGTTAGCAGCTTTCGTATAATAAATTTCACCCAAACGACCATATGCGTCAGCTGATTTCTTTAGTTTCAACATTGCTGTCAAGGGTTCAATGGCTTTGTCGTACATTCCTCTGCTCAAATAAGCATAAGCTAAGTTGTTATAAGTGTCAGTAGAATCCGGCTGACATTTTATTGCATTGTTAAAAGCTGAAATTGCTTTATCGGAAAACATAACTATACTATCTTTTGAAGTTACCCGACTTGATCTGTTATAATATGCTACTCCTTTGTTAAAGTTATCAGCCCAATGGAATTTTTTAGCATTGTCAATTTCTTTACTAAATTTTTTACTGATAGCTAATGATTTATTATAGTTATCAAGCATATTAGGTATGTCTTTGTTCTCACCATAAACATAGCCCAGAAGATAAAAACCCTCATCACTCTTCGGGTTTTTCTTTATTTCTTTTAGTAAAACTTCTTTGGCTTTTACTAAGTTTTTCTGCTGAATATAAAGCTTTGCACTTGTTAATTCAGTTGATGCACAAGAAAAGGCGGACAAACCTATAACCATTGAAATTATTGATAAATAAACAACTAATTTTTTCATTACTTCTCCAAATAATTTGATAAATATAATGTCAAAAATTACCAATTTACAATTGGATAGTCAATGTGATTAAATTCGGTTTCAAAATTATTTTTATGAAACAATCGAACAAAATTATGCTTTCATAAATTGCTTTTACAAATCAAAAAGAATATTTTTATTATTCATTTTAAAAGGAAATAAGAGCTATTATGACTACAGAAGAAATTATTCGTGAAGTTCCAAAAGTACAACTACACGACCATCTTGACGGGGGGCTACGACCTCAAACAATAATTGATATTGCAACTGAAATTAAATATGATAAGTTGCCCACCAGCGATCCGCAAAAATTAGCCGAATGGTTTCATCGCGGTGCTAACAAAGGAAACCTTGTTGAGTATCTGCAAGGATTTGAACACACTATTGCAGTTATGCAAACAAGCGAAGCACTGGAAAGAATTGCTTTTGAAATGATGGAAGATATGTACAATGACGGAGTTGTTTATATTGAAACCCGCTTCGCACCGGTTTTTCATACACAAACGGGTTTACATTACGATGACATTATTAAGGCTGTGTTAAACGGCTTGGAAAAAGGGCGTGAGAAATACGGCGTTGGTTTCGGACTTATTTTGTGCGGAATGCGAAATATGACTAACTCGTTAGAAATTGCCGAACTTGCTGTAAATTATCGCGATAAAGGTGTTGTAGGTTTTGACCTTGCCGGTGAAGAAGGTGGATATCCGCCTAAAAAACATCTTGAAGCTTTTCAATTTATTCAAAGAGAAAATTTTAATATAACAATTCACGCCGGAGAGGCATTTGGAAAAGAATCCATTTGGCAGGCAATTCAATATTGCGGTGCACACAGAATCGGACACGCTACAAGACTAATAGACGACATTGTATTCGACCAAAATGGTGATATTGCCGCACTTGGTGAACTTGCTCAATATGTTTTGGACCAAAGACTTCCGTTGGAAATTTGCTTACTTAGCAATCTGCATACAGGTGCAATTGATAAGTTAGAAAATCATCCATTTAAAAAATTATTTAATCAAAAATTTCGTGTATTCTTAAATACCGATGATAGACTGATGAGCAACACAACATTGACTAAAGAATATTTAACGGCTACAGAATTATTTGGTATTACACTTGAAGACATCGAAAAACTGAACATCAACGCTATGAAGTCTGCATTTATCCATTACAACGACCGAATAAAATTTATTTACGATGTAATTAAACCGGGTTATCAAAAAGTAAAAGAAAAATTATTATCACTTAACATATAAAAAAATGAAAAGAAAATTATTTAAAAACTATCAATACAATTTTGATAAAAATGAGAAAAAAGTATTGATCAATTTTTGTAAGCAAGCAACAAAACAAATGGTGGGAAACGAGCAATTCAGAAAAGATATTATCTCATTCAATTCCATTATGGATAAATTATCTACAGATCAAGAAGAAATAAAATTAACTAAAGACGAAAAAATAAGATTAGTACTTCAATTAAAAGAGAACTCTAAATTTTTAAAAAAGAAAATGGATGGAAGCTGGTTTTTTGTTAAATGGTTTTATAAATCGGTTTACAACCAATACGCAAGCTTATTAACTAATCATTTTAGTGAGTAAAAAATGGAAACTCAAAAAAGAATTATCCATGCGCCGCACGGAACAAAGTTAAACACCAAAGGCTGGATTCAGGAAGCAGCGTTAAGAATGCTGATGAATAATTTAGACCCTGAAGTAGCCGAAAAACCCGATGAATTAATCATATACGGTGGTTCCGGTAAAGCAGCGAGAAACTGGGAAGCTTATGATGCAATTATCGATTCACTCAAAAAACTTGAAAATGATGAAACTCTAATTGTTCAATCAGGCAAACCTGTTGCTGTTTTTAAAACATATAAAGACGCTCCGCGTGTATTAATTACAAATTCAATGCTTGTACCCGATTGGGCTAACTGGACTGAATTCAGAAAACTTGAGTCACTGGGACTTACGATGTACGGTCAAATGACAGCGGGAAGCTGGATTTACATCGGTACTCAAGGCATTCTGCAGGGAACTTATGAAACATTTGCTGAGTGTGCCCGACACCATTTCGGCGGTTCCCTCGCCGGTAAATTTCTACTTACCGCCGGAATTGGTGGAATGGGTGGTGCCCAACCTCTCGCGGCTACAATGAACGGAGCTGCTTTTCTCGGAATTGATGTAAATATTGAGCGACTTGAAAAACGAATTGAAACCGGCTATTTAGATATTATTGCAAAAAATCTTGATGAAGCCATCGATTTGGTTATAGAAGCAAAGACAAATAAAACCGCACTATCTGTTGGTTTAGTTGGAAACGCCGGTGAGATTCTTCCTCAATTATTAAGAAAGAATATTATTCCTGATGTTTTAACGGATCAAACTTCTGCTCACGATACTCTTAACGGTTATGTTCCAATGGGAATGTCTTTTGAAGAAGCAGTGATGTTACGAAAAGGAAATCCTACTAAATATATTGCACTTGCAAAAACAACAATAGTTCAACATGTTAAAACCATGTTGGAAATGCAGAAACGGGGAGCAATAACTTTTGACTACGGAAATAATATTCGGGGTGAAGCAAAAGAAAACGGTGTTGAAAATGCCTTTGATATTCCCGGATTTGTCCCTGAATTTATTCGCCCGTTATTTAATGATGGAAAAGGACCTTTCCGCTGGGCAGCTCTTTCGGGTAATCCTGAAGATATTTATATTACCGATCAAGCAATTATGGATACTTTTCCGGAAGATGAAGCTTTAATACGCTGGATAAAACTTGCTCGGGAAAAAGTACATTTTCAGGGTTTGCCATCTCGAATATGCTGGCTTGGATATGGTGAAAGAGCAAAAATGGGTAAAATATTTAATGACTTGGTCGCTTCAGGAAAAATTGAAGCTCCTATTGTTATTGGCAGAGATCATTTGGATTGCGGTTCGGTTGCCTCGCCATACAGAGAAACTGAAGGGATGAAAGACGGTTCGGACGCTATTGCCGATTGGCCAATACTACTTGCTATGCTAAATGCAGTCGGTGGTGCAAGCTGGGTTTCGGTGCATCACGGTGGCGGTGTTGGAATTGGGAAATCAATCCATTCCGGAATGGTGGTTGTTGCTGACGGAACTGATGAAGCAGCTAAAAGGTTAGAAAGAGTACTTACGTATGATCCGGGAATGGGAATTGCACGCCACGCTGACGCCGGATATCAAAAAGCAATTGATAATTCAAAAAAGTTTAATATTAAAATTCCAATGATTAAATAAATTTACATTAAGAGGTTGTTATGAAAGTACAAATATTATTAGCAGATAAGTTTCCTGACAAATATGTTCAGCTACTTAGAGATCACGATTTAGATGTAACTTACGAACCGAAACTCGGTGAAAACGATTTACCCGAAGCCGCAAAAGAAATGGATATTCTTGTTGTACGCTCTACAAAAGTAAATGCCACAACTATTGATAGTTCGTTAAAACTAAATCTTATTATTAGAGCCGGTGCGGGATATAACAATATTGATATCCCAACCGCGAATAAAAAAGGAATTTATGTTGCAAATGTACCGGGGAAAAACTCCATTGCAGTTGCTGAACTTGCGATTGGGCATATGATTGCTCTTGACAGAAAAATTCCCGATAATGTTATTGATTTTAGAAATGGAAAATGGAACAAGGCAGAGTATTCAAAAGCTGAAGGGTTATTTGGAAAAACTCTTGCTATTGTAGGTTATGGAAACATCGGTAAAGAAGTTGCTAAACGTGCCATTGCTTTTGGAATGAATGTTTATGTAAAAGACATTACAAGAATTGAAGGATATGGAATAAAGGACTTTTCTGAATTTGATAAGACACTCCCTATTGCAGACGTAATTAGTGTGCATCTTCCCGTAACACCCGAGACCAAAAATTTATTTAACGACACAATGTTCGGGTATATGAAAAAGGGTACTATTTTTATTAATACATCAAGAGCTGGCGTTGTTGATGAAGAAGCTCTTTTAAGAGCAATTGAAAGTAAAAACATTAGAGTAGGCTTGGATGTTTTTAAGGATGAACCTGAAGGAAAAACCGGAGAAGTAACCTCCATTTTACAAAATAGCCCGAATGTTCACGTTACACATCATATCGGAGCTTCAACTCAGCAGGCTCAAAATGCGGTTGCTGAAGAAACTGTTAAAATCATTTTAGATTTTATAAATAGCGGTGTTATTGCTCATTGGGTAAATAAAGCAAGACCGGCAAAAACACATTTTCAGTTGGCAGTTAAACACTACGACAAACCCGGTGTTCTTTCCGGAGTTATGGAGATATTGAAAGACCAGGATATGAATGTGGAACAGGTTGAAAATATTATCTTCGATGGTGGATTGGTTGCTTTGTGCAGCATGACATTAAACAGCCCGCTGAGCAGCGATATTTTAGCAGCAATACAAAATAGTCCTGAAGTAATGTCCGTTTCTCATGTAGCTTTGTAAATTTTAGTATTACTTAATAATCCTCTAATAGAACTTTTATTAGAGGATTTTTTTTGCTTTAAAATAAGAACAGCCGCCCAAAAGCAGCTGTTAAAATAATAAAAAGAATAATCAGTTTTATCTCTGATTTTTATCTTTAATTCTTGCAGCTTTACCGGAAAGACTTCTCAAATAATAAAGTTTTGCTCTTCTAACTTTACCTTGTTTAAGCAATTCAATTTTAGCAATTCTTGGTGAGTTAAATGGGAAAATTCTTTCAACCCCAACTCCGCTTGCCATTTTTCTAACTGTAAAAGTTTTACCTTGTCCGCCACCGCGAATACTAATAACATTTCCTTCAAATGGCTGAATTCTTTCTTTATCACCTTCAATAACTCTAACGTGAACTTTAATTCTATCGCCTGAGTTAAAATTTGGATAATCTGAACGTAATTCCTCACCTAATAATTCACTTACTTTATTCATCGTTTACTCCAATCTATTTTTGTTTTTCCATTTTTCAGTTAATATTTTTGATTGATTTTCTTTCCACTCTCTAATTTTTTTATCATTACCTGACAACAGTACTTCAGGAACTTCCATATCACGATATTTTGCCGGTCTTGTATAAAACGGAGCTTCTATCATTTCTTCATCCATAAAAGAATCTTTCAAAGCAGATTCACTATCACCAAGTACACCTGGAATTAGTCTAACAATTGAATCCGCAATAATAAGAGAAATAAGTTCTCCGCCACTCAAAATAAAATTTCCTATTGAAATTTCATCAGTTGCAAAAGTTTCCCTTACACGATCATCAATTCCCTTGTAATGTCCTGTAACAATCAAAATATTTTCAGCAATAGAAAACTTATTTGCCAAATTTTGATTATATGTTTTTCCTCCGGGTACAGTGAAAATTATGTGGTCATATTTCCGCTGACTCTGTAATTCCTCAATACACAAAAAAAAAGGTTCCGGTTTCAAAAGCATCCCGGCACCACCGCCAAAAGGTTTATCATCTATTTGTTTGTGTTTATCAAAAGCATAATCACGCAAATCATGAACATGTATTTCGACAAGCTGTTTATCTTGAGCACGCTTAACAATACTAATATTAAGAGGACTATCCAATAATTTAGGTACCGCTGAAATAATATCAATCCTCAACATCTTCAACCAACTCATAATTTTCATTCAAATAAATAGTTTTACTCTGAATGTTAACAGATTTTACTGCATCCTGAGTAGCCGGAATAATAAATTCTTTATTGTTATTATCTTTAATAAGATAAGCATCATTTGCCGGTAATATCAATACATCAATCAAATTTCCAATGAACATACTGCCCTTATAAACCAAACACCCAACAAGATCGTGAACAAAATAAGTATCCTCGGGTAACTGAATTTTGTCTGAGCCTTGAATATATAATTTACTTTTTAACAGAGTCTGTGCTTTATCAGCAGTATCAAAATTTTTAAATTTTAGAAAAATTTCCTTTCCGTTAATAACAGAATCAGAAATTATTATTGGCCTAAAAGCACCAAAAATTTCAATTACGGCTTCCTTCAATCCTAAAAAACGATCGGAATAGTACGAGAAAGATTCAATGGAAACAAATCCGTTTCTATCAACAGATTTTATTTCAGCAATTAAAACCAACTCATCCAAAATATCAATTAATCCAATATTTTTAAGATTGCTCTTTTACCTTCCTTCGCTGCAATTGCAGTCAATAAGGTTCGCATTGCTTGAGCAGTTTTTCCCTGCTTGCCAATAACTTTGCCAACATCATCACTGCCAACTTTAAGAGCAAGCTCAATAGTTCTATCGTTAGGTGTAGTCTCCTCAATAACAACACTATCGGGATTATCAACCAAGTGTTTAGCAATGAATTCAATAAATTCCTTCATGAGATTACCTGTATGTATTTTAGAAAAAGAGGGCACTACATTTAAAAGTGCAGAAACCAATAATAAGAAAATATAGTTTTTCTCTTTACTTACTCAGCATCAGAATCTTCGGAAACCGTACCCGTTGCTTCCGTCGCACTGTTCAATTCCTCTGAAACCTCTTCTTTTATAACTTCTTCAACTACTTTGCTCTCTTCCTGAATTTCAGCTTTTTTTTCATCAACTAAAACTTTTTTTTCTGCTACTTTTACTTTCTTCGCAGCTTTAGCTTCATGCAAACTAAAAAATTCATTCATTCTTAATTCTATTTTAGCTTCGTCTAATCCTTCCTTTACGAGTTCACGCTTTAAAAGAATTCCGCTTTTACTTAGCAAATTTTTAACAGTTTGAGTAGGCTGTGCACCAACACTTAACCAATACATTGCCCTATCCTCTGCAATAGCAACTTTAGCAGGATTAGTTAGGGGATTATACGAACCAATCGCTTCAATAAATTTACCATCTCTTGGAGAACGCTCATCTGCAGCAACTACTTTATAAATAGGTTGCTTTTTCTTCCCCATTCTTCTTAATCTTAACTTAACAGCCAAATTTGTAAACCTCCGTTTATTTTATACTTTTTCTAATTAAATCGATACTTATTATTCATCCGAATATTACCGGATTTCATCATTTTTTTTCCGCCTTTAGATTTAAACATTTTCATCATTTTCTGCATTTCATTAAATTGTTTAATCAGGCGATTTATATCCTGAATTGAATTTCCACTACCTCGGGAAATTCTTTTCCTTCTACTTCCATTCAATATTTTAGGGTTCTTCCTTTCTTTTGGGGTCATTGATTGAATTATTGATTCAACTTTTACCAACTGATTATCATCAATATCAGCTGATTTTAGCTGTTTCCCTAACCCCGGAACCATACCTAACAATGATTTTAAAGAACCCATCTTTTTTATCATCTTAATTTGCTTAAGAAAATCTTCAAAATCAAATTTATTTGAAAGTAATTTTTTTTCTAAATCTTCCGCTTCTTGCTTATCAATATGTTCTTGAGCTTTTTCAACTAGCGAAATCACATCGCCTTTGCCCAAAATTCTAGAAGCTAATCTATCCGGATGAAATATTTCTATTGATTCTAAATTTTCACCGAGACTCAAAAATTTAATTGGTTTTTCTACAATGGCACGAATTGAAAGTGCACAACCGCCTCTAGAATCACCATCCATTTTTGTAAGAACAATTCCGTCAAATGCAACCTGATCATGAAATGCTTTCGCTGAATTTACGGCATCCTGACCGGTCATTGAATCAACAACAAATAATGTTTCATATGGATTAACAAACTTTTTAATGTTTGTAATTTCATCCATTAAATTTTCATCAACATGCAGACGTCCGGCAGTATCAATGATTACAGTATTTAATCCGTTTTCTTTTGCATAAGAAACAGAATCACGTGCAATTTTAACTGCATCCTTACTTCCATCAATTGAAAAGACAGGAACATCAATCTGCTGACCAAGTAGTTTTAACTGGTCAATTGCAGCAGGACGATAAATATCTGCTGCTGCTAACAATACTTTTCGATTTTTGCTTTTTAAACTTTTCGCAAGTTTTGCACTAAAAGTAGTCTTGCCGGAACCTTGAAGTCCAACCATTAAAATTACCGTTGGGCCGGATGGATTTATTCTTAGCTCACGGTTGCTTGTTCCCATTAATACTGTCAATTCATCATAAATAATTTTTGTGATAAGTTGACCTGGAGAAACAGAAGCTATAACTTCTTTACCAAGTGCTTTTACTTTTACATCTTCAATAAATTGTTTAGCTACTTTGTAATTTACATCAGCATCTAAAAGAACGCGGCGGATTTCTCTTAGGGTATCCGCAATATTTTTTTCGGTTAATCTACCTTGACCTGTTACTTTTTTAAGAGCTTTATCAAGCTTAAGACTTAAATCTTCTAACATATAATAATAAACATTTTAATTAAGCATCTTGTAAAGCATTTGCACCGGAAACAATTTCCAAAATTTCATTAGTGATTGCAGCCTGTCGCTCTTTGTTATAAGTAAGCTGTAAAGAACGGATTAAATCCTTTGCATTTTCAGTAGCCATATCCATTGCAGTCATTCGTGCACCAAGTTCTGCCGCATATGATTCAAGCAACACTCTCCACATCTGGGCATTTAGTTCCTGCGGAATTAATGTAGTAATTATGCTTGATTTATCCGGTTCATAAATATAATCAACGGAAGTTTCATCTTGCAAATCCGAATTTTCGGTATTATTTAATAATGGCAAAATCTGTTGAGATATTGTAATTTGCTGAGCAACTGACTTGAATTTATTGTAAACCAAATAAACTCTGTCATATTCTAACGATTTGTATTTATTTACAATTTCCGAAACAAACGCCGAAGCAAATTCAAACTTTAATTTTGAAGAGAATATATCCGTATAGGATTCAACAATATTAATATCTTTATTTGAGAAAAAATCTTTCCCTTTTTTACCGATACATATTAAAGAAAGATTACCGGATTCCGAAACAGATTTTAGTTCACCATAAATAAGTTCTTGCGCTTCTTTTATAACATTCACATTAAAACCACCGCAAAGCCCGCGATCGGAAGTTACCAACACAACAGCTACTTTTTTAACATCACGTTCTTCAAGCAATGGATGAGTGAAACTCTTTTCAACATTCAGTAACCTTTGAAGCATTGATGAAATACCACGCGCATAAGGACGAGCATTAATCATATTTTCTTGGGCACGACGTAATCTTGCCGCAGCAACCATTTTCATTGCACGTGTAATTTTTTGTGTGTTTTTTACACCTACAATTCTTCGTTTAATATCTCTTAATGTTGCCATAAATTACTCAACTATACACTTGGTTTAAATTTAGCACTAAATTCAGTAAGCGTTTTTCTTAATTTTTCAACAAGCTCTTTTGATAGAACTTTTTTTTCGCTGATCTCAGTAAATATATCAGAATAATTTAATTCAATAAATTCAAGCAATTCACGTTCGTAACGCTTAATATCAGATACCGGAACTTCAGAAACAAAATTGTTTGTACCGGCATAAACAGCAACAACTTGTTTTTCAATTTGAACAGGAGCATATTGTCCTTGCTTCAATAATTCTACAAGTCTTTTACCTTTTGCCAGAGTTTGCTGCGTTGCTTTATCAAGGTCTGAACCAAATTTAGCAAATGCTTCCAATTCCCTATATTGAGCTAAATCTAATTTTAACGAGCCGGCAACCTTTTTCATTGCTTTAATTTGAGCATTTCCACCCACACGCGATACACTAATGCCAACGTTAATAGCAGGTCGAACACCCGCGTTAAACAAGTTTGGCTCAAGATAAATTTGACCGTCAGTAATGGAAATTACATTTGTGGGTATATATGCTGATACATCACCTTGCTGAGTTTCGATAATTGGTAACGCGGTTAAACTTCCGCCGCCTAATTCAGCACTTAATTTTGAGGCTCTTTCGAGTAAACGTGAATGAACATAAAATACATCGCCCGGATAAGCTTCACGCCCCGGAGGTCTTCTTAATAACAAAGAAAGTTCTCTATAAGCAACAGCTTGTTTCGAAAGGTCATCATAAACGACTAGTGCATGTTTACCGTTATCGCGAAAATATTCACCAAATGTAGCTCCGGCATAAGGAGCAATGTATTGTAATGGAGCGGGTGTTGACGCAGGAGCGGAAATAACCGTGGTATATTCCATTGCACCTTGTTCTTCCAATTTTGCAACTACTTGAGCAACGGTTGAGTTTTTTTGTCCTATCGCGACATAAATGCAGTAAACCGGGTCAATACCTTCGGAAGCAGCTTTTTCAGTATGAGTATATTTTTGATTAATAATTGTATCAAGAGCAACTGCCGTTTTGCCTGTTTGCCTGTCCCCAATAATAAGCTCACGCTGACCGCGACCAATTGGAATCATTGCATCAACAGCAGTAATTCCGGATTGCAAAGGTTCCACAACAGGAGATCGGGCAATTACACCAAGAGCTTTTCGTTCAATTGGCATATATTTTTCATGTTCAATTGGTCCTTTTCCATCAACAGGAACGCCGAGTGGAGTTACAACACGTCCCAACATTTGATTACCAACAGGAAATGAAGCAACTCTTTTAGTTCTCTTAACTGTGTCGCCTTCTTTAATCAAATCAGTTTCACCAAAAAGTACACATCCTACACTGTCTTCCTCAAGGTTTAGAACCATTCCCATAACACCGTTAGGAAATTCAACCAACTCACTTGCCATAACCTGTGATAGTCCGTAAACGCGAGCAATTCCATCACCAACCTGAAGAACAGTACCAACATCATAAATGTCAACTTCAGTATCAAAACCCGATAGTTGCTTTCTTAATATTTCTGATACTTCGTCCGGTCTAACTCCAGCCATCTTTTTTTCCTAATAATTTTTGTATTCTATTAATTAAGTGAAATACTTCCAAATTTAAATTTATCTTTTAACCGGTTTAATTGGTGGCTAATAGTTGCATCTAAAACCGTATCACCAATTTTAACCAAAAACCCGCCTATAATATTTTTATCCAATTTATATTCAGATCTAATTTTCTTATTTGTATACTTTTCTAATTTTTGCTTAACTTCAGTTTTGTGGAGCTCCGATAATTCAACTGCACTGACTATTGTTGCATTAACAATACCAAGCTTTTCATCATGCAATTCCAAAAATCTTTTTATAATATCAAAAAGCAATTCTTCTCTACTTTTTTTAAGAATAAATTTTAAAAATTTTAAAGATTCCGGAGAAATTTTTGTGCTAAAAATCTCTTCAAGAATTGCATTTTTTTTATCAGTTTTGACAATCGGATTTTTAAGAACACGCTGTAATTCCGCAGAAGCATCAAGAGTATCAAAGACAACTTGCATGTCAGAAGCTGTTTCTGCAAGTGTGTTTTTCTCTTCAGCTAAGCCTAATAAGGAATCAGCATATCTCGTTGAAATAGTAAATTCGCTCATAATCAGTTCTTTGAAATATCCTCAATATACTTACTAATTATTTTGGATTGTTTTTCCCTATCAAGATTTTCAAGAATCAATTTTTCAGCAGCTTGAATAGCAATATCAGCAACTTGGTTTTTTAATTTATTAAACGATTCCCTATTCTTTCTGTCAATTTCCTGCGAAGCGGCATCAACTATTTTCTTAGCTTCCACTTTACTGTCGTTCAATATTTGCTCTTTCAATTTTTCCGAATATTCTCTACCTTGAGCAATTATTTGACGAGCCTCTTCTTCAGCTTTAGCCATGCTCAATTGATTGTCCGCAATCATTTTTTCAGCTTCTTCTTTAGCCTTTGCAGCTTTTTCAAGCGAATCCTTTATCATCTGCTCTCTTGTATTTAGAGCCGATAAAATTGGATTCCACGCTACTTTATAAAGCAGAATAATCAGCAAAATAAATGTAATCGTGGTCCAAAAAATTACCCCCGGATTAATGTCCAAAGGACTTCCCATTTTTTCAGAACCAGAAAATGCAATAAAAGCCATATTCAATATAGCTGCCATTATATCTTTCCTTAAAACTATTTAATAAAATAGGAGTACAAAAAGTACTCCATAAAAATATTACTTAAGCGCCAATAAAATACAGATAACCAAACCGAAAAGTGAAATACCTTCGATTAAAGCAGCAGCAATAATCATTGATGTTCTGATATCGCCGGCAGCTTCAGGTTGGCGTCCACTTGCGTCCATAGCCGAAGCAGCTAATTTACCAATACCATAACCACCGCCAATCACTGTTAAACCGGCTCCAATACCTGCAGCTAAAAATGCTAAGTCCATTTATTTCCTCCTGAAATTAATAAATTATATTAATGATCTTGATGTACTGCCATTCCAATAAATAAAGATGTTAGAATGGTAAAAATATATGCTTGTAATAATGCTACTAATATTTCAAGCAAGTAAATAAAAAGTGCAAACGCAACCGAAACGGGTGCAACAAAATAAGTTTTTAAAATAAAAATTAATCCGATTAAAGCAAAAATTACTATATGTCCTGCCGTCATGTTTGCAAACAATCTCACAGCCAAAGCAAATGGTTTAGTAAACAAGCCTAAAATTTCAACGAGAAACATGATGGGCATTAACGCAATAGGAACACCATGAGGCATTAGACCTTTAAAATATCCGAACACGCCATTCTTCATCATTCCACTACCCTGTACAACCACAAACGAAAAAACAGCAAGTGTTGACGTAACGGCAATATTACTGGTGGCAGTGTTTCCAAACGGAAGCAATCCCAAAAAATTCATCGTTAAAATGAAGAAAAATGTTGATAGCAAAAACGGTAAAAATTTCTCAAAACCCGCACCAATTGTTGGCTTTGCAATTTCATCTCTTACAAATACAATTAGAATCTCCATGAAGTTTGTCAAACCCTTAGGTACAAGAGATTTTTTATACGAGCGGGCAACATAACTTAAAACAATAAATACAAGAATTGCAGCAAGCCACATAAAAACAATGTGCTTTGTAATGGAAATATCCATACCCAGTAGATGCAACTGGGGAAGATGGATTACACCGAACGGTTCAAAATTTAATTCTCTACCATCCAATACGTGGTGCATTATCCAGCCGGATCCTTGATGTTTCTCCGCTACATTAACTAATGTATCCGTAGCTGCTTGAGCCGATTCTATAATCATATGTTATTTTTTTTCTTGAATTTAGAGAAATACCAAATTTCAAAAATGAGTAAAATAAAGTAAAATATAAAGAATACTAATATAAATGCATATGTATCAATTATCAAGAATTTAATCACAATTATAAGTGTAATTAACAAAAAAAATAGCCTTATACCAATCCCGCCAAGGTTAGCAATTATAAATATTTGAGTATTTTTGTTTTTTGATAAGTCAAATAAACTTAGAGCTAAAATTGAATTTATAACATTTAATCCTATTCCATAACAAGCGGAAGTAAAAGCATATTCATCTATTATTTTAAAAGAAAAAAGAGAAAATAGAAATATGAAACTCAGTAAAAAAAAACCGACTAAAAACTTCACTGTTTACAAGCCTCGAAATATACTTATAGAAAAATATCTACATAATTTTAGGATTTACTATTTGATAGATTTTGATTTATCATCTTGTATTGTCTTTTTTTTATTTAAAGAAAGTGCAATTTTAATAAAATTATAAGTACCGGCTGCTCCACCGATAAATGCAAATAAAATTGTTAATATCGGTTCGGTTTCAAATCTACCGTCGAGCCAGCGACCAAGGAAAAACATTAAAATAATAGTCGCTGCTAATTGTGTGCCTAATCCGAGATAGGGACCAACATCCCTTGACGTCTTCGCCCAACTATTTAACTCTTCCTTATCTTTTAGCACTTTATATCAATTTTCATTTTGTTCAGAAGAATCATTTGAAGTCATATTACTCATTCCGTCAAATTTCGCCCCTTCCTCAATCAATAATATCTTAGCAATCAAATTTCCTTTTAAGTAGGACTTTGATTCCAAAACAACCTTTTCTTCAGCACTAATACCACCCTGTACATTTCCGCAAAGCGTAACATTTTTAGCCGTTACGTTTCCGGTAATGACTGCCCCCTCTCCAACAGTAAGGTTTCCGTTAATAATCACATCCCCTTTTACAGAGCCGTCTATTCTAACATTTCCGCTACTATTAAAAGTCCCTTCAATATTACAACCGGAACTTAATATGCTAACATCACCGGAGTATTTAAAGTCTTTTTTTAAACTCATAAAATTCACCTTATTTTAATAATAATTTTTCAGGATCAATAGGTTTGGCGTTTTGCCAAATTTCAAAATGAAGATGCGGTCCTGTGGATTTTATTCCCGAGTTTCCACTTAATGCAATTATCTCACCTTGGCTAACAACATCTCGTTCCTTTTTAATAAGTTCAGAGCAATGTTTATAAACTGAAATAAAACCGTTTTTATGTTCAATAATAATTGTATTTCCATAATCCACAGTATAATCTGCAAAGACAACAACTCCACCCGCACTTGCGTACACAGGCGTATTTTCTTTTGCTCCATAATCTATACCAAGATGTCCTTTGTCAGGAAGAAATTTTTGATTTATAAAACCCTTAATCGGTTTTATAAAAATAAGGATACTATCTTCTTGAGTATGAAAATATTTCTTCAATAAATTATTAACAATAAAATAAAGATTTCCGCCAATTTGTAAATTATTCTTTTTAGCTGTTTTTAACGAATCATAAACTGCTGAATTACTATCGAGAGAATCCGTTGTTCCCAGAATTATCGCATATTCTAATCGCCGGTTTACAGATGAAATTGATTCTAACTGTTTCGATAAATAAACCACTTTGTCTTCCAATTCAGTAATTCTATTTTCTTGTTTTACCAATTTCTCTTTCTCAAAAACCAACACAATATTTTTTAACGATGTAAAAGTCAATATTGTAACCACAATAAATATCAGTAAAAGAGAATACAGCCCAAACAAACTTAACAGCTTAAAAACATTAAATTTGAACCGTTTGGTTTCTATTGTCGGAAAATTTGGAGTAACATAAACGGAGAATTTTTTTAAATTTTTAAAACTAATTTTTGACATTTCACTCTAAACAATTTTGATTATGAAATATACGCATTTTCTCAGAATATTTTTCTTATTCAATTAATGAGTCCACTCTAAAAAGCCCCAAACGGACTAAAGTCCGTTTGGGGAAGTTCGTTTTTAGTCTGTTTCCCCACGACTGAAGTCGTGGGTTAGTAAA
>VAPK010637851.1_pt1 | contig 17437 bp, 14 predicted proteins | sample 3395031 | NCBI WGS metagenome assembly VAPK01 (sample SAMN08290443, study PRJNA428436) | hydrothermal vent metagenome | isolation source: Deep-sea hydrothermal vent chimney 1 | place: Pacific Ocean: Juan De Fuca Ridge
CAACCTTACCACCACCTTCAGCACCACGAATACTTGTGCACCAGCCATATTCAGCATATGACTTTGTCAATGTTGTGCCCATAGAATAGGCTGCATTCATCCAGCAATATTCATCATGATCACTTTCCAGTTGGCGACCATCTGAATCCATACTCGCTTCTTCAAAGTTAAATGCTTCAATAGGTTTAGTTGCAGATCCATAAGGTAAACGTGCTAAAACTCGTGGCATGGTTAATGTAACAAAGCGAGAGTCTTCACTGTCGCGGAAGCTACGCCATTTAATGTATTCAGCAGAATCAAAGATTTTTTCTAAATCACGAGGTTTAGATAATTCAGTGAAACTATCAAAACCAAACATTTCAGGTGCAGCGGCTGAAATAAATGGGCAGAAGCCTGCAGCAGCAATATTAGACATATTGGTTAATAAATCGAGATCATCCGGATGTCCTGAAAATTCATAGTCACCAATAAGTGCAGCATAAGGTTCACCACCGGCTGTACCAAATTCACTTTCATAAATCTTTTTAAAGGTTTGGCTTTGATCAAATTCAACAGCTTTTTCAAGATCTTTAGTCAGTTCTTTTTTGCTGAGGTTGAGCATACGAATTTTTAATTGTGAGCTTGTTTCAGTGTTCATAATTAAATGATTTAGCCCGCGCCATGAGCCTTCCAGTTTTTGCAGCTTTTCATGTTGCATAATTGCTGATAATTGTTTCGACATGACCTCATCAATTGCAGCAATAGCAGAATTGATTGTAACAGTTAAGTTTTTGTCCCATTTAACCGTTCCGCTCACGGCTTCTTTGGTTAATGTTTTTAACAGTTCTTCAGTTTCATCACGTGAAGTTTGTTTGGTTGCACCGATAGCCTGTTCAAGAAAACTGACTTCCGTGGCTTCAGCTTCTTGTGCTTGCGCTTCTTGTTTCTTAGCCATTATTTATCACCTTTATCGTCGTCAGCTTTATCAAGGCCAAGTTCACTTGAAAGCGAAGCTATAGCATCAGTATTACTTAATACTTCTTCAAGTATCGTTTCCAAATCATCTGAGCGATCTGCTTTTGTTAACAAGTCGCGTAATTTGTTACGTGTGTCGAGTAATTTTTTAAGTGGCTCAACTTTTTCGACAATTTTGTGTGGTTCAAAATCTTCCATGCTTTTAAAAGCAAGATCAACAGAAATTTCACTATTATCATCTTCAAGTGTATTTTTAACTTTCATTGAAATTTCAGGTGCAATATTATCCATAACTTCATTAAAGTTATCGCGATCGATTTGCGAAAACTTACGATCTTTGAGTGCTTTTTTGTTATCAACGTTATCGCCTGAGTAGTCACCCATCACGCCCATTACAAAAGGAATTTCCTTTTCAGCAACTGCACCGTTGGTTTCAACGTCATATGTTATATGTACGCGGGGTTTACGTACACGTTTAAGTTTATCGTGAATACTATCAGCCATAATCCTTTACCTCATGTTTTGTGTGGTGGCTATTATTCTTCATCTGTTTTAATACCGGTTAATGAACCGTAATAATTCAGTGATGAAGAGTCGGGAATAAGTTCGCGCATTAATTCACTCAGTGACATGTCACCCCATTTAACCGCCTTATCTAAAGCGTACGAAATAGGCGAGTGAGGTTCAGTTTTGCGAAAAAAATCAGAAATTTCGTTTAAGTGACGGAAAGCATCAGCGCGTGTTTTAATTGGGCCACTGATGGATGCTGGTGATGATGGATCTGCTACAGTGCCGTCTTCATTATATTCTTCTTCATTCGAAGATTCATCAGGGAGTTTATATTTACCAATATGATTAATGACACCTAATGTATCTACGAGTGTGTTTATGATGTTACTTGTTGGTGGCGCATCCATGTTGCCACAATGTTCATCTAATAGACGACTGATTTCCCGGTAATCGGTTAAACAGGCTGCAACATCATTTCTTAAATCAAGGAAGAATTCTTCACTGGAACCGGCAACAACATTTTCGATGTCTTCAATATTGAAACCAATTTTACTGGTTTTTTCGGCACGGCTATCATTATCAGTAATTTTTTGTATATCTAATGCCTGTTTATACTGCCAATAATTAAATGGGCCAGGTTGTAGATCTTCAGTAATATTGGCGTTGCGTATTGGTGCAATTAATACACCTTCAGCGCCTTCACCGTTTAAGCCGGTTAAAGATGAAATACGCGTTTCTATGCCATCTTCATCGGGTAGGGGATAAAGGTTGTCCCAATATTTTTCAATCATTTGTCGAATAACGGCAAAACCTGCTTTTAAACCTGGAAAGCCATATCGTCTGATTAATGCTTCTGTATACCAGCTGGCAATTTCAAGGTCTTTTGAATTGTTCTTAAGAATATCGGGCGCGAGTTCTAATATTTTACGCCAGTTTTCATCTGCTTCAGAGCTGCCACCATCAAACATACTGTTACGCTCTGCAGCACGCGCTGAATTTCGTGCATCTTTGATGGTGTAATAAGGAGATGAGGGTGAAGCATCTTCACGAATATCGCTTCCAACAGGGCTATCTTCGGAGACGGGTTCGAGTAAACTGTTAATATCAATTATTGCTTCAGATGACATTCTGTACGTCCTTGTTAATTTGATATGCCTGAAATCAGAACGATATCAATAAAAGCTACTTCCTAGTGAAATCAGTATTATACGGGAATACTGAAATATATTAGCTATTTATAAAATATTGCACGGCTATTGTCAAAGTTAGAATGTGAAATACTTCCAAAAAGACCTAAATTTATTGTATTAATTATTAATTTAACAAAATTATTGCAAAATACATACTTACTCTTCCTTATATTATTACGAAAATGCCAACTGAAGCACATATAAATTATGTAAGAATTCAAAAAGTGACTTGGAACGAGAAGCATGTCACTGTATTATGTGTAACAAATACAAGATTGCTGAATTGGCCAAGATGATTGTTCATCTTGCATTTACCAATATTCAATAAGGATATTCGGTTATTTGAACTTAGATTAAAAACTAAGTATAAGTTACCGAGCTGTTTATCAGGATGATATTTGTATGTCGATAGTCATATCAATAGTTAAACTACCCGAAGGCGCGGTAGATACCAAAGCAACCCATACCTTTGCTCTCCAGGGCGGCACTATCGGACGAAGTTCTGATAATGACTGGATTCTTGAAGATCCTGAACGTTTTATCTCCTCACAGCACAGTCAAATCAGTTTTGAAAATGGCCAGTACTATATAACTGATCTTAGTACTAACGGTACTTTTTCAAATGGTGCAGCTGAACCTATTGGCAAAGGTAATACAATTCAACTTAATGATGGTGATAAGTTTGCTTTGGGTGACTATGAATTTTTAGCCAGTGTATGGCAAGCAGAAGAAAAAGTATCAAGTATTAGTTCGGGACCTTTTGCTGGTTCGGCAGCATCAATCAGTGAAGATGTTCAGACACCAGTACAGCAAACTGAAAATACCTCTGATCAGGATTATTTTACTTCAGCAAGTTCTTCGAATATTGATAGTTTCGCCAGCTCGGTTTCCGGGTATGTTTCTAATACAGATTCCTTGTTTAGTCCCGAACCAGTGGAAACAGATCCTTTAGCTGCTTTAGATAATGCTCGAAATATTCCACAAATGCCTGAATTCAATTCGATGGAAAATAATTCATTTTCTGCAATGAGTCAGGCGGATCAGGCTGACCCTATGCAGCAATCTATAAGCTGGCCATCAGCAACAATTGAATCAGGTGCTATTCCCGAAGATTGGGATCTGAATGCTGTACCTCATGCTATAAATAAAGCGAATTTTATGACGAATGAAATTCCAGCAGAGACACCTTTGGTAAATAAACCGTCTGAAGATAAAAAAAGCGCTTTAGAAAAAGCGAATGAAAAAATTCTTGCTGAAATTGCCATCCTTAAAAAGCAGGCTCAAAGACAGGCTATACAGCAACAAATAGAAAAAAATACGCAAACAGCTGCAACACAACAACAACCGGCTACTTCGCAAACAAAAGTTCCCAGGGCATCAACAAATAATGAGCAATCATTAATTGAAGCATTAGGTCTTTCTGCAAATAATCTGAGTGATGATAAAGTCATTGAGATTAACCAGGTTGTTGGTGAACTTGTACGTGAAACAGTAACCGGAATGATGCAGGTATTAAGTTCACGTAGCACAATTAAAAATGAATTCCGTATGAATGTAACAACCATACAACCGGTAGAAAATAATCCGTTAAAATTTTCAGCAAATGTTGATGATGCAATTGAAAACATGTTCATCAAAGACGGTAATGCTTATAAAAAACCGGTAGAGGCAATAAAAGAAGGCTTTGAAGGGATAGCGGAACATCAAATAGCAATATTAGCGGGAATTCGAACGGCTTTTAAAGGCGTCATAGACAGGTTTGATCCTGTTGCACTTGAACAACGATTTGAGAAGTTTAATAAGCCGGGAATAATTCCCGGGATGAGTAAGGCTAAAAACTGGGATTCATATAATCAATATTACAAAGAGTTAGTTGATGACATGGATAATTCATTCCAGCATTTGTTTGGTTATGAATTTGTTCAGGCATATGAAGAACAATTACAAAAACTTGCTGTTGCACGTAAAACAAAAAATTAGTTAAACAAATTAGGGAAAGAAAATGAAAGATTCACTGATAATTAAAATTATGGTTTTAACTATCTCTTTTGTCACGCTGACTGCATGTTCTTCAATTAATACGTCAGTTGGTGGTTTTTTTAATATGGATACGGATCTTGAAATTAAATTTAAAGTAGATTCAGATGTTAATCCGGATGATGATAGAAAACCCTCGCCACTCTTTGTAAGAATGTATCAGTTAAAATCTACAAAAATGTTTAGTCGGGCTAATTTTATTGATCTTTATGAAAAAGATAAAGAAGTGCTTGGCGCAGATATGATTTCGAAACAAAAGTTAAGACGTATTAAACCAGGTGAAAGCAGGAATGAAAATTTTGTATTAAATAAAGAAACACGTTACATCGGATTATATGCTGAGTTCTTACAATATAAAAAAGCTGCTTTTAAACTCCTCATTCCTGTTGTACCCACAAATGTTATTGGCACAAGCGAAGAGGTGTTGATTGCAGGTAATAAACTTATCCATCTTAGTGCGAATAATAATCAGGCAGAAGAAGAAAGAATGAAAAATGCAGCTGGTGATGTAACTGCGGCAGGTGAAAAGGCAGGTAAACTTAAAGGTTTATTTAAATAATTATTTAATTAATACAGGCAAAGTCATATGTCTTTAAATAGTAAAGTTGTTTGGTCAGAAGGTATGTTCCTTAATCCACAACATTTTCAACAACAGGAACGTTATTTTGAACGTTATGTTGACGGGAAATGTTCGGCATATGGTGCATACGGTTGGGGTTTACAGGAATTTGAAGTCGACCAGGAGTTGCTTAAGTTAGGGAAAATTTCTATTCTAAGTGCAAAAGGCGTCTTTCCTGATGGCACACCATTCAGTTTTCCGAATATAGATGATGCCCCTGCAGTTTTTGAAGTACCTGAAAACACACACAATACAATTGTTTATCTTGCTGTTCCGGTAAAACGACCAGGTGCAGTTGACGTGCTTGCTGATCAAGATACTCAGGGATTAGCTCGCTATTATTCAAGTGAGCAGGATATACGTGATGTAACAGTTGTTGATGGCGGGGATAATATTTCCATTAACGTTGGTAAGTTACGTTTCAGGTTATTGCTGGAATCTGATGATTTAAGTGGATATGCCTGTATTGGCCTTTTACGTATTGCTGAATCGCGTGAAGACAAAAATGTTTTACTTGATGACCAATATATTCCGACATGCCTTGATTGTAATGCTTCACCTAAACTGTCAGGATTTTTGTCTGAACTGGTAGGCTTGTTGCATCATCGTGGTGAATCCATTGCCGGTCGTATGGGCGATACTAACCGTGGTGGAACAGCTGAAATTGCTGACTATATGATGTTACAACTGGTTAACCGACTCGAACCAATGGCGACTCATTTATCACAGGTTCAGGGATTACACCCGGAACAATTGTTTTCTGAGTCAGTACAAATGATTGGTGAGCTTTCCACCTTTGTGGCAGAAAATAAAAGACCTCCTGCATTTCCTCAATATTTACATGACCGTTTGCAAGAAACGTTTGTCCCTGTGATGAGTTCACTGCGTCAGTGTTTAAGTATGGTCTATGAACAAACTGCAACATCACTGGCTCTGGTTGAGAAAAATTATGGTATTCGTGTTGCACAAATACCAGATCGTTCCTTTATTACCAGCGCATTGTTTGTTTTAGCGGTTAAAGCAGATGTCCCTGAGAATACATTGCGAACTCATTTGCCAGCACAAATTAAAGTTGGTCCGGTTGAACGTATTCGCCAGCTTGTTAATGCTGCTATGCCAGGTATTCCATTAAAAGCATTACCTGTGGCACCTCGACAAATTCCTTACCATGCAGGCTATACCTATTTTGAACTGGAACGCCAAAGTGAATTCTGGAAAGAGTTACAAAACTCGGGTGGTTTTGCTTTTCATATTGGTGGGGATTTCCCCGGGCTTGAGCTTGAACTTTGGGCTATCAGACAATAACTCTTCAGGTTACTACTACTATGTCTACAGATGACACTGACAAAACAGTTTTCCGTCAACCTGCTGGTGCAGCTGATCGTACCGTGATGCGACCTCGTCCAGGTGGGAGAGGGAATGCGCCAGCACAAACACCACTGCAGCAGCCAATGTCAGATGACAGAGGTAAACTCTATAACCCGGCACCAATACCTCAAGCTGCTTCTCCTTCATTTGATACTCAGGCTGCCTATTTTAGAACTGGAAAAGGTTTAAACCCTTTAGTTAATGCAGCATCGACATTGATTGCTGTATTTGAAAAAACACATAAATCAATGAGTCATCCTAATGTGGGAGGGCTCCATCAACGTTTAGTTAATGAAATTAAATCTTTTGAAACAAAAGCTAAAGAACAGGGCAATAAACCAGAAGTTGTTTTATCTGCTCGGTATATTTTATGTACTGTTTTAGACGAAGCGGTACTGAATACACCATGGGGAGCAGAAAGTGCGTGGACACAACGTACTTTGTTGAGCATGTTTCATAATGAAACCTCCGGCGGTGAAAAATTTTTTCTTATTCTGGATCGCATGCGTGATATGCCTGCTGAGAATTTATATATTCTGGAAATGATTTATATATTTTTAAGTTTAGGTTACGAAGGTAAATATCGGGTAATTCATCGTGGTAAAGAAGCAGTGGAACAAATTCGGGATGAATTATTCAGAATTATCCGCAATCATCGAGGTGAATATGAACGGTCTTTATCACCAAGCTGGCACGGTTTGGGACGAATAAAAAATTCGCTCGCTGAGTATATTCCTATGTGGGTGATTGCCAGTGTTGTTGGTGGTGTTTTATTACTGAGTTATTCAGGTTTTCGTTACTGGTTGTATCAGTCATCTGCACCTGTTGCTCAGCAGTTAATGGATATTGCAGATAATAAACCGGAAAAGCGTACAAAACGTTTTAGTTCAGATAAAAGGATTTAATGAGTTTAAACCATGTCAAAAATTGTTGAGTTTTTTAAAAACAGAGTTGTTATATCCATTATCGGATTGATTGCACTTTCATTATTAATCTGGTTTGCAGGCCCGTTGATCAAGTTTGGTGAAAGTAACTCTGCACCTTTAGGTAGTGCGGTTGCACGTCTTGTTCTGATAATGATTATTCTTGTTGCCTGGGGATTAAATAATCTTCGTACACAGATGCAGGATAAAAAACAGAATGATGAACTGGTAGAAGACTTAAAAGATAATCAGACTAATCAAATTAACAGCGCAACATCAGAGCAAACCATAGAAGAAATGCACCTGATTAATGAGCGCTTTACCCAGGCCTTAGCAACACTAAAAAAACTTAAATTTAAAGGACGTGGCAGTAAAAAGGCGTTATATGAATTACCTTGGTATATCATTATTGGGCCGCCTGGTTCAGGTAAAACAACTGCACTTATCAATTCAACTCTCGATTTTCCGTTAGCAGAACAATTTGGTAAAGGGGCACTACAAGGTGTCGGTGGAACTCGAAATTGTGACTGGTGGTTTACTAATGATGCTGTTCTGATTGATACCGCAGGTCGATACACAACTCAGGATAGTCATAAAGTTGTTGATAGTTCTGCATGGGAAGGTTTTTTAAATCTATTAAAACGTAACCGTCGTCGTCGCCCGATTAACGGTGCCATTATTGCTATCAGTTTGCTGGATCTTCTTTCACAAACAGATGAAGAACGTATTATGCATGCAAAAACCATTCGTTCACGTATAGATGAATTAATGGAAAAGCTGGAAATCCGATTCCCTATTTATTTAATGTTTACTAAAACAGATTTAGTTTCGGGTTTTTCCGAGTTTTTTGAAGATCTTGGCAAAGAAGAACGTGAGCAGGTTTGGGGTATTAGTTTACCCAATGCACCAGGCGCATCGCAAAGTCCGGACTTTGAATATCTGGATGAAGAATACGATAGTTTATTCGAGCGAATATATGGTCGTGTTTTATGGCGCATTCATCAGGAGCGTGATGTTACCCGGCGTGGTGCAATACAAGGCTTTCCTCAACAAATGGAAAACATTAAAACTATTATTGATAGTTTTATCAGGCAGACCTTTGTTAAAAATCGATATCAATTCCAGCCTTATCTTCGTGGCATGTATTTTACCAGTGGCACACAAGATGGAACACCAATTGATCGCATGATGACATCAGTATCATCAAATTTTGGTTTTGCACGAGAAGCCGTGCAGCAATTAAATCAGCAAGGGAAAAGTTATTTTATAGGTCAGCTTTTTCGTAGCGTGATTTTTCCTGAATCAGAGCTTGTAGGTTCTAACCGAAAATATGAAACTTTTATTCGCTGGTTTCAAAGAGCCAGTTATGTCGGCTTTGCAGGTGTTGCCATAATAATGTTTGTAGTATGGGCTGGCAGTTTTACCCGTAATGAAATGTTTATGCATGAAGTGCAAACTTATATTGCAGAATATAAAGCCGAGAAAAAACGTTTAAATAACTGGTCGAGTGATTTGCGTACAGTATTACCTGCATTAAACGCATTAGGTAAGGCGAGTATTGTTTATAACCAGGAAGAACATCCCTGGTTGTCAGGAATGGGAATGTATGATGGAAATGTTGATGCTGCGGCAGATAATGCTTATGAAGCTCAATTAAAAACATTATTCTTACCGCGCTTGCTTAACTATTTAGAGTCATATTTGCAGAAAGGGCATCGTGGTGGTGACCTTTATAATACTTTCAGAACCTATTTAATGTTTCAAAAAGTTGAACACATGGATAGACAGTTGATCACCGATTGGTTTAAAACTAACTGGCAAACTCAGCTACATGGACAAGCGACAAAGCGTAAAGAATTAGAAGTACATCTGGATGCGTTACTGCAACTAGACCTGGAATCAGCCACATTAAAACCACGTTTAGTTAATGCAACTCGTTCATTATTATTGCGCGTTCCTGTTTCGCAGCGTATATACAGCAGAATAAAGACAAACTCTAAATATACTGCAAAAGTTAATTTACTGAACGAGTTTGGTGAAGCAGTAAGGAATACCTTTAAAAACAACCCTAAAGTAAATAATGATTTATCAACACCGTTAATTTTTACTCTTGAAGGTTATGAGAATATTGATTTATCTCCTGATTCTGAAGTTATTGCCAATCTTGTAAATGAACGTTGGGTATTATCAGATGATAAAAGCGCAAAAGTTGATTTTATTAAAGCAGATTTAGATGAAATAAGCCGTAAAGTTAAAGAACATTATTTATCTGATTACAAACAACACTGGAAAAAGATTTATAAAACATTACAGGTTGATTCATTTAAAAGTTTGAAAAATGCAAATGATGTACTGGCGAATTTTACAGATCCTGTCTATTCACCGCTTATTTCAATCTTACAAATTGGTGCAACAAACACACAATTGTCCAGCCAGATATTTGCCAATATGGCAGATGATCATGAAAAAGGCGCTAGTGGAAAGCTGGCAGGTTTTGCAGCAGCAAAGACAAAATGGACCAAGGTTGATAAAGAATTTCGCAGTCTTAATGTATTGATGCGTGATGGAAAAAATAAACCGGCACCTATTAATGGAATCATAGCCAAAGTTCAGCAGCTTTACGAATTTGTAAATGAAATTTCAGTGTCCCCCGATCCTGCGAAAATATCTTTTAAAATTGCAAAAGCACGTTATCAAAGTGGTGGCGGGAATGCGATAACGTCACTTTATGCTTATGCTAAAAATATGCCGCAACCGGTTAAACGCTGGCTAACAACTTTATCCAGTCAAACATGGAAAATTATATTGCAATCAGCACGTCAACATGTGAATACAGAATGGCGTACGCAAATATATGAACCTTACATGCGTGGGCTGGCAGGTCGTTATCCTTTGAAACGATCATCGCGTGATGAACTTGCTCTATATGATTTTACAGAATTTTTTAAACCTGAAGGCACGATGGATAAATTTTATGTTACGTACATGAAACCTTTTGTTAATACTCGTGGTAAAAGCTGGACAAGTCGTGTTATTGATAATTACAGTCTTGGTTTGTCAAAAACGACATTGCGCCAGGTAAGAAAATCGCAATCAATTAAAAACATTTTCTTCCGTAGTAATCCTGCTATGCCGAGTTTATCTTTTCAGTTAAAGCCTCATAAAATGGATAAAACGGATGCGCGCTTTACTTTAGAAGTAGGTGATAAAAGTATAGCGTATAGCCACGGCCCTAAATTCTGGAAGACATTAAACTGGATTGGTGATGATGAACACAATCGTGTGAGAATTATTTTTGAAGACCTGGATGAGCGTGAACATTCAAAAGATTACGACGGTCCATGGGCATGGTTTAGATTACAAGATCACTCGGTATTAAAGAAAACCAGAAAATCCAATGTTTACCTGGTGACGTATAATATTAATAAAAATAATAGTGATGTAATAAATTCACGGAAAATCAGTCATGCTGTGACTTACCAAATTAAAGCTAAAAGCGTAAACAATCCATTTAGTAAGAATCTTTTAGGTTCATTTAGGGTTTCTGAAAGAATTTAATTTAATGAATATGCAACCGGAAACAATTGGACTTTTTGGCAAGTTACCTGCTCATGGTGATTTTGTGCAAAGAAACCTTTCAGCTGGATTTATTAATATCTGGGATGAATGGTTACAGCATTTTATAGCCGGTACAAAGGAACAATTAGGAGAAAACTGGTTAGATGTTTATTTAACCAGTCCACTATGGCGTTTTGTATTTTCAGCTGGCGTAATCGATGAAAATATCTGGGCCGGAATCATGATTCCCAGTGTTGATCGCGTAGGTCGGTATTATCCTTTTTCTATTATAAAAAAGTTACCTCATGATGTTAATCCTTTCGAATTTATGCAATTACAAACGACATGGTATAAAAATATTGAAGATCTTGCTTTAGATGCACTCGATGGACAAATTATGATTGATGATTTAATGCTTGAACTTGATGCAACGACGTTAGTTTATCAAAGTGATTTTTCTCAGTCAGGTTTTAACCTGGAAAGTGACGGCTTTCAGTTTGACATGGAGTTTGAAAAACAATCAATATCATCAGTGTATCCATTATTATTAGATACTGTTATGACGAAGACATTTCAAAGTTATAGTGTTTGGCAAACAACAGGGTCTGATTGCATTAAACCGTGTTTGTTCAGCACACAGGGTTTACCAGCTGTTCAGAAAATGCCTGCGATGATAAATGGTGACTGGCAAGGTTATGATTGGCAGCAACCATATGCGATCAAAGAAGTTCATGACTTTCAGGCGGAAGCATGAGTGATACAACGATCAGGCGCCCGATTAAATGGAATACATCTGCTGATACAAATGTAGGCATGGTCAGGCAAGTTAATGAAGATTCTATTATGACTAAACCTGAAGTCGGCCTTTGGGCTGTTGCTGATGGAATGGGGGGTTATGAAGCAGGCGATGTTGCCAGTAATATGATTGTTTCGTCTCTTCTTGAAATAGAAAAACATGAGTATCTGAATACTTTTGTTGATGATATTGAAGATAAAATAATTGATGCAAACGATCGTATTCTTGAATATGCAGAAATTATGCACGATGGTCGTATATTAGGTAGTACGATTATAAGTCTGCTGATTAAAGGCCAGGTTGGAGTATGTTTATGGGCCGGTGATTCAAGGTTATATATATTGAGGAATAATCAATTACATCAGGTTTCCCGTGATCATAGTCATGTACAGGAACTATTAGATCAAGGTTCTATCTCTGAAGAAGAAGCGCTTACTCATCCGGATGCAAATGTAATTACACGTGCAGTTGGAACAAGCAAAGAGTTATATGTTGATATAAAAGCCTTTAACGTTCAGCTTGGAGATACTTTTTTATTATGTAGTGATGGTTTATATAATACTGTTGATGAATCTGATATTGAACATCACATGCGAAGTTATGATACGGATAACGCGGTTAAGCAAATGATTGTTAAGGCACTGGAAAATGGTGCGCCGGATAATGTTTCAATTATTATGGTGAAAAGTGTATCTGAACTAAGTCAATCACAACAGGGTATAAATCATTAATTCAATTTATTGGTAATAAATTAAATGAAAGAAACTAATAAAAACACAGCTAATGATAAATCTGTTAAGAATGATGATAAAACTGTTTTTCGTAATAATGAACAAACACGGGTTAGAGAAAATACTTCAGCTAAATCAGCTGGAGACCCAGCTAATAATGATGTAACGAAATTTAAAGCAGCGGCCCAAAATAGAAATCCGGATGCAACACGTGTTGCTCCCGCACGAAGACCTGCTGTAGCAGCATCAGCTGTTAATCAGCAACAAACTTCTGTTGCTCAACATCAAATTCTCAAGGGACGCTTTTTACTCGAAAAAGTACTTGGTGTAGGGGGAATGGGGGTTGTTTATAAAGCCAAGGACCGTTTAAAAGTAGAAGCACAAGACAGAGATCCTTATGTTGCAATAAAAGTTTTAAGTGAAGAGTTTAAGTCTCATCCTGAGGCTTTTATTTCCTTACAACGCGAATCAAGAAAGTCTCAACGTATTGCTCATCCTAATACAGTGAAAGTGTATGACTTCGATCGTGATGGCGATACTGTTTTTATGACGATGGAATACATGGATGGAAAGCCTCTTGATCAGTTAATTCGTCAATATAAGGCAACAGGACTACCGCGAGATGATGGCTGGGAAATAATTAACGGTATGTGTTCAGCTTTAATTCATGCGCATGCAGAAAATATTGTTCACTCCGATTTTAAACCAGGTAACGTTTTTATTACCGGCAATAGTATGGCAAAAATTTTCGATTTTGGTATTGCTCGCGCCGTTGCTAATGTGGATGCTCTTGGAAATAATACAGGTGATAAAACTGTTTTTGATGCAGGAAATCTGGGAGCTTTAACACCCGCTTATGCCAGTCTTGAAATGCTGGAGGGGGAAACACCGGACGTCCGGGATGATATCTATGCCCTGGGCTGTGTCATTTATGAGATACTGACGGGAGAACATCCTTATAATAAAGTTCCTGCAAATGAAGCATTTAATAGTAAATTAAAATTAAAGAAAATAAATGGTATAAAAAATTATCAATGGAAAGCTATTGAAAAAGCACTGGCTTTTAAACGGGAAAATAGAACAAGCACAGTTGAGCAGTTTTATAAAGAATTAACTTATGTTTATAAGCCTGGCTTTAAAAGTGTTGCAGCATTATTTATTTTTCTTGCTGTTAGTGTGGCTGCGTTTGTTCAGACAACAAGTAATCAGGGGGCATCATTTTCTGAGAATGATATTCGAAATGAACTGGAGTATAAAATTCGTCTGGATTTATTCCAGACTGAGCTTTCAAAGTTAGTTAGTAATCCTACTTTTTCGATCGATTGGGAAGAAAATATCTGGAATGAATTTAGTGGTGTTTCTACACTGTTGAATAACCCTTATGATGAATGGCTGGTTAATGTAAAAAATAATATTTACAGACTTTATGTTGGTAAAGTCAGTAGCTTTATAAAAGACAAACATTTTGCCAGGGCACAGATTGTAATTAATAATGGCTACCGCTATACAGATAAAAAAGGTGAGCTTGATAATGCACAAATGATGCTTACTACTGCGCTGGAAAAAGATAAAAAGAGTAAAATAGCTGCACTTAATAACAGGCGTAACCAGGAAGTATTACGAATTGCTACTACCAAGAAAGAAAAGAAAAAATTAGACAGTTTTAATCTCGCACTCAAAAATGTGAACCATCAGTTAAAATGTCAGGGTCGGCTTAATATGCGAGATTTTGATATTGCTGTTAAAAAGTTACGTTCACTGGATCGCCCAAGATATAATAAAATTGAGAAAAAAATTGTTAATATGCTTTCGTCCTGCATAATTCAAATTGGTAAGTTGCGACCAGGACGGGCAACTGAATCAAAAAAATATGCAACACGTATCTTTAGAAATAATAAAGTTATTGCTTCAATAAAAATAATACCACGTGATTCCTGTGATATTTCTATTGCTGGTTTAGGTGCCCGGGGTAAACGTACAATGTGCCATGATAAATTACAGGGTTTGCGGTTTGGTCCTTCTCTTGTTGTTATCCCTGGAAATCAAAATATTAAACCTTTTGCATTAGGTAAATATGAAGTTTCGGTAAAAGAAATAAATGAGTTTTGTCTGAATACAAAATCATGCTCTATTAGTGATAAGAATACCAGGCTGCCTGTTACGGACATATCAATTTCTACCGCTAAAAAATATTTAAAATGGTTAAGTAAAAAAACAAGACAAAAATATCGTTTACCGACTAAGCATGAATGGATTTATGCTGCCAAGTCCAGGAAAACTGTCCGTGATCCAAACCGTAATTGCCAGATGAACACACGTGGAATATCTAAAGGTAATGAACTTGTAAAAGTCACTACAGGAAAACAAAACCCATGGGGTATTGTTAATTACCTGGGTAATGCGCGTGAATGGGTTTATGGCAATGGACGTAGTTTAATTGCAATGGGTGGCTCATATAAGGATGCAATGGATAAGTGTGATATCACATTATCAGCAGCTCATACCGGGCAGGCAGATAATATCAGTGGTTTTAGAGTACTACGTGAAGTAAAAGAAAGACGATGAATATGAATTTTAGAGAAAACATGGCTTTGTTGCATACGTTATCCGATGAGCATTATTACAACAGGATATCGTTTGCAGCATATCGCGAGAAAAGAAGTCAATTATTACAATTGATTGATGAAGATCTTAATGGTGTAAAAGTCTTAGAGAATAAGTTGCAAGAGAGTGAGGCTAATAATGATTCTTTGATTGATAAAGCATTGTCGTTTTTAAAAATCGATAAAGTCAAAGAAACGAATTAATTTTTAATATTTATATTATGTATAAGAGGTAGTTATGGAATTTGTAAAATTCTTTCAAACAGGTGGTCCTTTCATGTACCCGATTTTAATCGTATTTGCGATTGGTCTGGCAATAGCTATTGAAAGGTTTTTATATTTATCGCGTACTGACTCGCGCACAAAAAAAGTGTGGCGCGAATTAGTACCAATGTTAAAAGCAAATGATTTTCAACGTGCGGTTAGTTTAACAGAATCAATTAAAACGCCTCTGGCACTTTTGCTGAATTATGGTTTTGCTCGTCATCGTGCGAATAAAAAACGTGAGCTAATAGAATCGGCAATGGAAGAGGGTATGATGGAAGCATTGCCTAACCTGGAGGAACGTACTCATTATCTGGCAACATTCGCTAATATTGCTACATTACTCGGATTGTTAGGGACTATTGTTGGCCTGATACAGGCTTTTACAGCAGTAGCTGCGGCTGATCCCGCGGAGAAAGCTGATCTTCTTTCCGCAAGTATTTCTGTTGCGATGAATACCACTGCTTTTGGTTTGCTTGCGGCTATTCCTTTATTATTATTTCATTCATATCTTGTTACTAAAACAGCGCGTTTAGTCGATAACCTTGAAATGGCCGCAGTCAAATGTTTGAATTTAATGGATAGAGAATAGCTGCTGACTTATGAAACGAATTGGTAAAAAACGTGTTGAAGCTGCAGTAGAGTTAAACATTACTGCATTTATGAATTTAATGGTGATACTTGTACCGTTCTTGTTAATTACGGCCGTATTTTCACGAATAACTGTTTTGGAATTAAACCTACCGGCACTTAATGCAAAAGAAAATCAACAGGAAAAAATTAATTTAAATCTGGAACTTGTTTTACGTAAAAATAGTTTTGATATTCAGGATGCAAATCTGGGGATCATTAAACGTTTTGTTCGTAGTAATGAAGAAACCAGGTGGATGAAATTTACAGACATTCTTGTTGAAATCAAATCACGTTTTCCCGAAGAGAAAAATATTACCTTGTTATTGGAACCAGAAATTAATTATAAAACACTTATTACGGTAATGGACCATGTCCGTAGTGCTGATGTAGTGCAATTCACATCTGTTGAAACGGTTGAGTTGTTTCCAAATATCTCAATAGGTGATGCTCCCATTCTGGAAAACGGTACAGCTGTGACTGATAGTCATGTTGTTAATCAGGCTGGGATAAAAAAATGATGACTATGTCCCGTCGTGCCAGAAGAATGGAGCGAAATCATAAACGTAATAAACAGGGAGCATTAAATCTTGTATCCCTGATGGATATATTTACTATCCTGGTTTTTTTCCTTCTGGTTAGTTCTTCAAATGTACAACAACTGCCAAATAGTAAAGACATTAGCCTGCCAACATCAGTTGCTGAAAAGGCACCTAAAGAAACATTAATTATCGCAATTACTCAGGACAGTATTATAGTTCAGGGAACTAAAGTGTCTAATATTGTTGATGTTTTGACAAACAAGGAAATACTTATACCTGGTTTAGAAAAGGAATTAAAATTCCAGTCATCCAAATCTGCTATTACAACTAAACCAGGAAAGGGACGTTCAGTCACAATTATGGGTGATGAAAATATTCCCTACCAGTTGTTGCGAAAAATTCTTGCTACATGCCGTCAAACTAATTATACACATATCGCTTTCGCCGCAGTACAAAAAGCTAAAGGAAAGGGATAATGAGTGCAGTTACCTATTCAAATCTGGCATTAGATTGGGCGCCAGAGCATAGTCGAGATCATTTTTTTAATCGTTTAACTCTTGTTGTTGTTATTTTAGCTGTGATTTTTGGTTTAGTAATGATGTCCATTAATATACCAAAAGAGGAAAGGAAAGCACGTACTGCTATTCCTGAACGTGTAGCAAAATTTATTCTGCAAAAAGAAAAACCTAAGGTTATCAAGGTTAAACCAAAG
>VAPK010428164.1_pt1 | contig 17436 bp, 16 predicted proteins | sample 3395031 | NCBI WGS metagenome assembly VAPK01 (sample SAMN08290443, study PRJNA428436) | hydrothermal vent metagenome | isolation source: Deep-sea hydrothermal vent chimney 1 | place: Pacific Ocean: Juan De Fuca Ridge
GGTTCAAACCGCACAAAATGATAATCCAAAGACGCATAACCCCGACTCACTGACTTAATGCGATCAAAGAAATCAATCACCACCTCATTCATCGGCAACTCATAGCGCAATGCCACTTGATTACCTATATATTGCATGGATTTTTGCACCCCCCGTTTTTCAACACATAACGTAATCACCGCGCCCAAATGATCTTGCGGCACCAAAATATCGGCCACAACAATTGGCTCTCTGATTTCATCAATGCTACCTGGATCAGGTAATAACGATGGATTCTCAACCTTAAGCAAATCCCCTTTATGGGTGACCACTTCAAATACCACGGTTGGCGCAGTTGTAATTAAATCTAAATCATATTCACGTTCTAAGCGCTCTTGGATGATCTCCATATGAAGTAATCCTAAAAAGCCACAACGGAAACCAAATCCCAATGCTTGCGAGCTTTCAGGCTCAAAGAATAACGATGCATCATTCAAGCGCAGTTTACCTAAGGCTTCACGAAACGACTCAAAATCATCTGAGCTAACCGGGAACAAGCCTGCATAGACTTGTGGTGTCACTGCTTTAAAGCCAGGTAACGCTTCTACTGCACCATGATGCACATGGGTTAATGTATCTCCCACAGGCGCGCCATCAATATCTTTTACACCTGAAATGACATAACCCACTTCGCCACTACTTAAACTTTCCGTTGGATGACGTTTCGGGGTGAAAACCCCTACTTGCTCAACTTGGTATTCATGCCCTGTGGACATCACTTTAATTTTATCGCGCTTTTTGAGTGCGCCATGCATCACCCGTACTAACGAAATAACCCCCACATAACTATCAAACCATGAATCAATAATCAACGCCTGCAAGGGTGCATCTACATCACCAATAGGTGCAGGTATCTTTGCCACTAATTCTTCTAAAACATCCTCAATACCAACACCACTTTTGGCACTACACTGCACCGCATCAACCGCATCAACACCAATGATATCTTCTATTTCTTGTGCAACGCGATCTGGCTCTGCCGACGGCAAGTCGATTTTATTTAAAACCGGCAACACCTCTAAGCCCAAATCAATTGCCGTATAACAGTTGGCCACACTCTGCGCTTCCACACCTTGCGCAGCATCCACCACTAATAGAGCACCTTCGCAGGCTGCCAGCGAACGGGATACTTCATATGAGAAATCCACATGCCCAGGGGTATCAATGAAATTCAAATGATAGGTTTCGCCATCGCGCGATTTGTAATCTAGCGATACGCTTTGCGCTTTAATCGTAATCCCGCGTTCTTTTTCTATCTCCATCGAATCCAACACTTGGGCTGACATTTCACGATCAGACAAACCGCCGCAAATCTGGATAAACCGATCGGCAATTGTCGATTTCCCATGGTCAATATGTGCAATGATAGAAAAGTTACGAATGTTCTTCATGTGGTTCCAATAACAAGAAAAATCGGCTGGCGTAAAATACACCAGCCGATTCAAATAATTGTACTTATTTTACTGTAAAACAGTCTTGCCGTCGTAAAATAATTACTTAACCTTCATTGCCAAGAACGTGGTACCTTCGCCTCGCTGTACCAATACCGGAACAGAACGTCCTGTGGGTAATGATTTTACGACTTCAACGAAATGTTTTGTATTCTCAATGCGCTGATTATTCAATTTAAGAATAACATCTCCCTGACGAATTCCCGCCAATGCTGCAGCGCCTGATTCCATTCGAATAACCCGTACCCCCCCTTTCTCTATCGCTAATTTTTCACGTTGCTGTTCTGTTAAATTAGTCACCCCGACGCCAATACGTTTAGCGAACACCTTATTTGATTTACTTTGATTCTGAAGCTTCCCATCAATGCTCGCTAATTCATCTGAATCAGGCAACTCTTCAATTTTCACCCGTAGTGTTTTTGTTTTTCCATTACGTTGTACAATAACAGGCACGCGTTCACCTACAGGCGTTCGCCCAACAATTGGTGGTAATGCCGAAGATCGGCCAACTGCTTTACCGTTAAAACGCAATATCACATCACCCACTTCTAACCCAGCCTTCTCTGCCGGACTATCGGGCAATACTTTTGCAATCAATGCACCTTCAGGCTTATCCAAGCCAAAGGATTCAGCCAATTCTGCGGTCACATTTTGAATGATAACCCCTAGCCAACCACGGCTCACATAGCCTTGCGCCTTAATTTGTTTCACCACATTCATCGCCACATCCATCGGAATCGCAAATGACACCCCCATAAATCCACCGGTACGACTATAAATTTGTGAATTAATCCCAATCACTTCGCCCTCTAAATTAAACAGCGGCCCACCTGAGTTACCTGGATTAATCGCCACATCCGTTTGAATAAAAGGCACATAACTATCACCCGGTAAACTCCGGCCTAACGCACTCACAATACCTGCCGTCGCCGTCGCATCAAAGCCAAAAGGAGAACCAATAGCCAATACCCATTCACCCACTTGTAGTTGAGATGAATCACCTAATTTAACCGTTTTCAACCCAGATGCTTTAACTTTAAGCAAGGCCACATCGCTACGTTCATCGCTTCCTAACACTTCCGCTTCTAACTCTCTTCTATCTTCAAATCGCACAATAATTTCATCGGCATCTTTAATCACATGATGATTCGTTAAAATATAACCATCGGAAGACAATACAAATCCTGAACCCAATGAATGTGATTCATAACGTTCTACATTATCACCTTGATTTTGACCTGGTTGCCCCTCTGATCCTTCTGGGAAGAAATGTCGGAATAAATCATCAAAAGGGGTGCCTTCCGGCATATTTAAACCAGGTGGCAATCCTCTTGGCATGCCCTGCGACGTGCGCTGACCACCTGTTTTCTTTTTTGTACTGATATTCACGACTGCTGGGCCATTTTCAGCCACTAATTTAGTGAATTCCGGCAAGCCATTTGCTGCTTGCGCAGACACACTCACCAATAGCCAAGCGATGACGCCCAACAATGTTGGTCGCAAATCTATTGTTAATTTTTGTCTCATTACTTATATCTCTCCGATTTTAATCGTATTAATGTTGTTTTGTTGTTTCTGCAACCGTCGCTTTACCCAATAAAACCCAATAAATAGACCGCAAAACCCTGAAATAATTCCTATTCCATCGCCTAAATTTAATGTTTTCGCGATTGCCCCAAAAATAAATAGGATCAATAACGGGACGATATACATTAAAAAAGCCCCCTTCACTAAGGCTACTTCCGCAATTTCTAATCGCACTTGCTGACCGGGCGAAAAATCTTGCCTTGTATTATTGGGGATAGCTAAGCGTGAAAATCGTTTACCCACATGATTGGCCAAAAGCCCAGTGCCGCATCCTTTTTGCAGCTGACATTGCCCACAGGTTGACTGCCGCTGTGCTTCTACCCACACCGTACCTTCCTTAGAGGAAACGACTGTTGCTTGTTGCTCAATCATCGTAATTCAATCATTCCGCTGGAGTAATGCGCTCAATAGATTCACCCAGTTGCTCAACCGTTCTCCGGGGCACTTCTCCTACTACCGTTACAAAATGACCTTGCATTGTTGTGCCAAAAGCATTCACTGCCCCCATATGCGAGCCGCCTTTTAAATGGCCGTGTTGTGCACGCATCTTCTCAAAGAATACCGAGATAGCGCTCAAGCCATCACTATAAACGCGCTGCTCTACTGCAGGCCTTCTTAGTGTACTTTGCCCTGCTTTTTGTGCCACCAACGCAAATCCTTCTGGCAACCAGTTCACCTGCCATAGTGAGGCTGTTTTCACTATTTCTACCTGCCTCTCAGAAGCGCCATACTTTGTCATCGCACCGTAATCTTCACGCTTTTGGTGTATTTCAATACCCGCTATTTCTGGTTGGAGTAATACATCTGGAATCTCTTTTTCTAACCGTAGCTCAGAAAAAGAAAATGTTTCTAATACACCTTTTTCCTTGCTTACTAATTCAAACTGCAATAATAAATTCGTTTCTTCCCCAACCCACAGGCGATATCCATAGCGAAAATCATCAACTGGATCAATAACAAGCTCTCTTACATGCCGGTTAGCAATACGACCTCTTCTACCCAACTTCATACTGTAGTAAGCGGCTGCAGAATGCAGGTTCCGTAAGAAATCACTCGGAAACCCCCTCCCCAACTGCTGACTCTTCACTCTATTACCCTTCGTGCCCTCTGGCAAAATATAAGTTACACCATTTTCGTCACGAATCACTTCTCTTGCCGCACCATTTAGTGAAATCAAACGCTCTCTTTCACCTCGTGCATCGTTTCGATGGATAATCTTAATCGATTGTAGTTTCCGACCATTTTGATAGGCGAACACACCTTGATAATTGAGTTCTTTCGCCGCCGTGCACATCTTGCCAAGCAATACCAATGCATCTTCTTGTTCCGTCGCCATACTCGTGAGTGGCATGCATACCAATACTAAGGCGATAAAAAACCTATTCACCTTTTTACTCGTCATCATAGGCCACTACCCGTGCATAGGAAAAGGCACCTGACGCACCTGTATATTCACTATGATTCACTAAATAGCTATTAAGTCGATCCGCCACTTCAGGCTCACCTACGGTCCAACGATTGCTCGCCACATTCACTGTGTTTTCAGTGTTCGCCGCCAAGACCGTCTCAGGTCCAGCCGCATATTGTGATGACGTCATCACACCTAACACGGCAACCGCACCTACTGATGCCGCCATGGCTAAACCCGTTGCTTGTTTCCAAAACCCACGGCGTATCGGTATCACCTTGTTTTCCTGAGCTGGTGGCTTTGCTATCGTTTGTTGTGCTGCACTACTATAGGCTGGCTCATCGGCCAACACGGCAGAAATCCGCTGCGTTAAGTCTACTGCTGTGCCCTGCAATGGATTGAATACCATCGCATCATGCATCACATCACTTGTTAGTTGATAACGTTTAAATTGCGTTCGCAAAGACGGATCTTGCGCTAAATGCTGCAATATCCAATCCAAATCTGCGCCCTGCAATTCACCATCAACCAACGCTGATAAATATTCATTTTCATTGACTGACATTATGTTTCCTCTCCCATCACTATTGCCACTTCTTTATCGATTGCTTCTCGTGCTCTAAAAATACGCGAACGCACTGTCCCAATTGGGCAGCCCATCGTTAGCGCAATTTCTTCATAGCTCATTCCTTCAAATTCTCTTAACCGAATCGCGGTTGCCGTATCATCGGGTAGTGCATCTATTGCATTATGAATGGCCTCTTCCAATTCATCGCGCATTAAATTACTTTCAGGTGTTTCAAAATCTTTTAATTCTGGTGCATCAAATATTTGCACTGCATCTGCCGCATCAACATCACGTAACGGTGCCCGCCGAGCCCGTGCTGTTAAGTGATTTTTTGCCGTGTTAATCGCAATCCGATATAACCACGTATAAAATGCACTGTCTCCTCGAAAATTAGGAATTGCGCGATAGGCCTTAATAAACGCTTCTTGGGCAACATCTAATGCTTCAACTGGATCATGTACAAAACCAGTGATCACATGCACGATGCGCTGTTGATATTTCATAATCAACACATCGAATGCTTTTTTGTCCCCTGCTTGTACTCTCAGCACCAGCTCTTGATCCACGTTTGTCCTTTCCTCCAAACTACACCTGCCCGTTGGAGAACTTATTTCTGTTGCTATGATTGACCATAATCATTTATCTTTGTTCCATTAATGCTAAATTATTTAAGAATTTATAAACGAGTTTACGGCATCTATGACTAATAAACGACATTTTGATGTGCTTATCTTAGGCAGCGGCCTCGCGGGATTATCGCTTGCATTGCACCTTGCCGACCATAAGCAGGTTGCTATTTTGTCCAAAGGACCGCTCACGGAAGGGGCGTCTTTCTATGCGCAAGGTGGTATCTCTGTCGTCTTAGATGCCGATGATTCTTTGCAATCACATGCCAATGATACGATTCGTTCAGGCGCGGGATTATGTGATGAAGCTACTGTGAAATTTACGGTTAAGCATGCGCGCGACAATGTTGAATGGCTGATTGAACAAGGTGTGTCATTTACTAAAGAAGACACTGAATCAAAAACCTACCACTTGACTAAAGAAGGTGGCCACAGCTATCGCCGGGTGATTCATGCTGATGATGCGACAGGGCGAGAAGTGGAAACGACCCTGCTTTCCAAAGCGCAAGCGCATCCTAATATTGTGCTCTTTCCTTGCCATATTGCCATTGATCTGATCACTGAAAATGAACATCAATCCACACATAATAAATGTCTCGGAAGTTATGTGTTGGATATTAAAAATGACACTATTTATACCTTCACTGCCCCCACTACTGTCTTAGCAACGGGCGGCGCAGGCAAAGTTTATCTTTATACGAGCAATCCAGATGTCAGCACAGGCGATGGTATTGCGATGGGCTGGCGGGCGGGCTGCCAAGTGGCTAATATGGAATTCATTCAATTTCATCCAACCTGTCTTTATCACCCAAAAGCCAAATCATTCCTGATTAGTGAAGCCTTACGCGGCGAAGGTGCCGTGCTAACGCTTGCTGATGGTCAGCGATTTATGGATAAATTTGATCCGCAAGCTGAATTGGCGCCGCGTGATATCGTCGCCCGCGCAATCGATCATGAAATGAAACGCTTGGGGGATGATTGTGTCTATCTTGATATTCGCCATAAAGGGGCTGATTTTATCAAGCAACACTTCCCCACTATCTATCAACGCTGTTTGCAACTCGGTATCGATATCACTGCAGAAGCAATCCCCGTTGTCCCAGCTGCGCATTATACCTGTGGTGGATTGGTTACCAACCTCAAAGGGCAGACCAATATTGACAATCTCTATGCCATTGGCGAAGTTGCTTGCACAGGACTGCATGGCGCTAATCGCCTCGCAAGTAATTCACTACTCGAATGTTTAGTGTTTGCGCGTTCTGCCGCCGACGATATTCTTCAACAACCCCAATCTAATGAAATACCCTCTATCCTTGACTGGGATGCCAGCCGCGTTAAACCTGCACAAGAAGCCATCGCTATTAGTCATAACTGGGATGAGTTGCGGCGTTTTATGTGGGACTATGTTGGCATTGTAAGACGCACCGCGCGCCTACATCGCGCACAACAACGGCTCAAACTCATTCAACAAGAAATTGACAACTATTATAGCCATCACAATATCAATAGCGACCTCATTGAGCTCCGTAATCTCGCCAATGTTGCCGATCTTATTATTCAATCAGCCTTGCAAAGAAAGGAAAGCCGAGGACTACATTACACACTCGACTACCCAGAAACAGACGAGGGGAAACCCCAAGACACTATTCTACGTCGTTCGTCGTAACGGATCTGAGCATCACACGCAATTGACGAAAAGCATTCTGCTCAACACAGTTGGCTAATATCAGCACCGTTTCATATCGTGCCCACCATCTTGTAGGGAAGCGCCTACGAAACCGAATAATCACCATATCAGCTAATACCACACTAGATAATAATTGATAAGGTCGTAATAATTGTCCATCCGCATATTCTAATATCCACTCTGCATCCGTATTGTGATCAGCCATCTGGTAATTTATTTCGACGACTGCCGATGCGCCATCTAGCCACTGATAACGTTTTAATTGATACCACAAACTCACACATAGCAGGCTGCAAGCTATTATCGTAATCAGATTGCTAATATCCAGATGCCAAAGCGTCCATAACATCAGCACATGTAATAATAATAGATACCCTAACACCCAACGGGATCGCCTAATTTTTAATGATAGATTGATGTCCATCTCTTCCCTTGTATCGCCAATATCTGCTGTTCACAGTACAATATATACTTAACCAACATCGCTTGAGCAATATATGAATAACGACTGGTCCTCTTTTCTAGCACAACATTCACCACAAGCAATCGTAGCTGAAGCTGCGATCATGCCATTATCCTCTTGGCGTGTTATCACAGTGCAAGGTAGTGATGCCACGCGCTTTTTGCAAAACCTATGTACCAATGATGTCAATGCGCTCGCAATAGATCAAGCGCAATTGAATAGTTTATGTAATCCAAAAGGCCGCGTAGTCGCTATTTTCTGGCTGCTTCGTCGCCAAGAAAGTTACCAACTTATTCTACCTAACCCCGTCTGTGATAGTTTGCTCAAACGATTAACAATGTATATCTTAAGATCTGATGTTTCTATTGAGGCGCAGACTGATTCACTTATTTTACTTGGCTGTACGCATGACCTACTAAATCAGGATAAACATCTCAATCCTTTGCAAGGCAAGCAATACGATAATAATTATATTGTACGTTTGCCTGGCGCTACCACACGGACACTTATTCTTACAGACAACACAGATGCCATTGCATTAGCACAAAAACACCTCTGGGTTGAAGAAACGAGTTGGCAGAAAATCGATATTGAGAGCGGAATTCCCTTTATCTTTAATGAAACGGTGGAACAGTTTACACCACAACAAATCAGCCTTGATTTACGCGATGGCGTGAGCTTCAGTAAGGGTTGTTATCCAGGCCAAGAAATCGTTGCTCGCCTGCATTATCTTGGCACACCCAGTAGACGCTTATTTTCTGCTATAACTGAAACAGATACGCTACCCGCACCCGGTAGTCATGTTATTTTAGAAGATCAGTCGGTGGTCGGTCATATTGTGCAAGCACACCGAAATGAATCAACCACATGGTTATTAGTGAGCCTAAAGATCGCAAACCAAGATCAAGATTTATTACTTGCCGACTCAACGCTCTTAATGGCGGTCGCGCCAGTCGTATCAGAGTAGGTGGCCTTTAAATCTGGCTTCACCGCTAACTGCAAAGGCGGCTGCCACATAATATCTTCAATCGCTTCCTGCGGCTCAAAGCCAGCCACATGCTTCACTAATAGCGCGCGCACTGCTTCACAATCGTCCAACGTATTGGCTTCAGCCAAATCCGTTAAAATAGAAGCCAATTGTTGCCAAGGAATAACCGCCTCTTCTGCTCGACGAATTTTCACATGCTGCGTCTCCGACACATTATTCCCAATTAACAACTCTTCAAATAACTTTTCTCCCGCCCGCAGACCGGTATAGTTAATCTCAATATCACCTTGCGGGTGGGTTGCTGTTTTCACTTCAAAACCACTCAATCGAATCATTCGTCTGGCCAAATCTATAATTTGAACAGGTTCCCCCATATCCAACACAAACACATCACCACCTTGCCCCATCGCACCCGCCTGAATCACGAGTTCTGCAGCCTCTGGGATAGTCATAAAATAACGCGTAACATCAGGGTCCGTCACCGTAACGGGTCCGCCACGGGCAATTTGTTCTCTAAACAGTGGTACAACCGAGCCCGATGAATCTAATACATTGCCAAAACGCACCATCGTAAATCGTGTATCGCCGGCTTGCTTTGTATCACCTGCTATCCCTTGTAGGATTAATTCAGCAAAGCGCTTAGTCGCCCCCATAATATTGGTCGGGCGTACGGCCTTATCAGTAGAAATCAATACAAATGTCTCTACCCCAGCAGCCACGGCCGCTTGTGCACAATGCAAGGTGCCAAAGATATTATTTCGAACCGTTTCACCTATATTCTTCTCTGCCATCGGCACATGCTTGTAGGCCGCCGCGTGATAAATTGTTTCAACCGCTAGTCGTCGGCATAACTTCTCAAATCGAACTTGATCATTCACCGTTCCTAATACAGCTACGACATTAGGCATGACGGTATTTACTTGGATGGCGGTGCGCTTTAATTCTTTCTCAATCACATACAGTGCATATTCATTGAGCTCAAATAATACTAACGTATGGGGTGATAAACGTAATATTTGGCGGCATAGTTCAGATCCAATCGAACCGCCTGCACCAGTCACCATGACTGATTTATTAGTCACATTTCGATGTAATAAATTCTGATCAGGCGCAACCATATCGCGGCCTAATAAATCGGCCACAGTTACTTCCTGAATATCTTTTACCTGGATACGACCATGTGCAATATCCATTAAATCAGGTAATGTACGCACATGCACTGGATAAGGTTCCAGTTTCGTAATAATCTCTTGCCGTTTACGATGGGATTCTGCTGGCATTGCCAATAACACATCATACACAGCATATTTCCCCATTAAGTAGGTCAGCCGCTCGAAAGGATATACGTTCAAATCGTTAACTTGTTGCTGATGCAACATCACATTATCATCAATAAACCCCACCGGATTTAATTCATGGCCCATCCGTAATATGGAGGCTAATTGTGCACCTGCTTCACCCGCACCATAAATCAACACAGGCAAACCACCTTGTCTGTTCGTGGCTCTAAACCCGCCATTTGCTTGATGGAACCACCAACGTGCTAATAACCGGCTCCCCGCCACAAAAATTAGCATTAAAAAGCCATTTAAACCATATATTGCTTTCGGTATGCCTGATGTATTCATCAGCAAAACAATCAGTGAAAACAGCACTGCATACATCAGTGTTGCCTTCAAAATCGTCATTAATGCTTGTGGGCCAATATAACGGATAATAGAACGATAAAGGCCAAATTTAATAAAAACAGGGATTGCCACGATCGGCGCTAACAGAAAAATCCAAGCTTGCCCTGTTGCAGGCACATAAGCCACACCCCACCACAGTGAAAAAGCAATCCAAAGCGAGCCGATCGCAGCAACAAAATCCGCTATCAGCGTCATAGCACGTTTTGTCGCTTGAGAACGTGATAAAAACCAGCGTGGGAATTGAACAAGGAATTTGGGTGTCATGGTGATTGGCTTACAATTCTTGAATTAATTGTAATATTTCCTCAAATTTTAACAATCTTATTTGGTCGGAACAACAGGATTCGAACCTGTGACCCCTTGCCCCCCAGGCAAGTGCGCTACCAGACTGCGCCATGCTCCGAACGGTACAAATTTAAACGGCTAACTGCACTCACGGAAATATTTCATCTAAGCTTATAGATATCGCTTAATCTAATAATTTCCGTAGCTTTTCTAACTCGCCAATCATACCTTCACGCAATTCTTGCGTGTTTGATGATGTTTGTTTGTTTGTTTTTTGATCGGGGTTATTTTCTAATTGCTGCCGTGCACCACCAATTGTAAAGCCTTGTTCATAGAGCAGGCTTCTGATCTGCCTAATAATATCGACGTCTTGGCGTTGATAAAAACGTCGATTCCCTCGACGTTTGACAGGGGAAAGCTGTTTAAATTCTTGCTCCCAATAGCGTAAAACATGCGGTTTAACATCACATAATTCGCTCACCTCACCAATCGTAAAATAACGCTTGGCGGGAATTTCAGGTAATTGATTATTGTGGCTAGCTTCCAGCATGCTGGTCTACTTTTTCCTTCAATTTTTGACCTGGACGGAAAGTCACCACCCGGCGCGCACTAATTGGAATTTCTTCCTTAGTTTTTGGATTGCGACCCGGTCGCTCTGCTTTATCGCGCAACTCAAAATTACCAAAACCAGATAATTTAACGTGTTCACCACTTTCTAATGATTCGCGGATCTGTTCAAAAAACATTTCAACAACTTCCTTTGCTTCGCGTTTATTAAAACCAAGCTCCGCGGATAATTGTTCGATAACATCGGCTTTTGTTAACGCCATGAATAACCTCTTCTCTATTTATGCTCTGATAGTAGCATTTAATTGTGCTTCCAAGCAATTTATTATCTCTTGCATCAGCGTATCAACTTCTTCATCTGTCAGTGTTCTTTCGCTATTTTGCATCACAAATGATACGGCTATGCTCTTCTTACCTGCCTCAACGCCTTCACCAATATACACATCAAACAACTGAATTTCTTTAAGAATATCAGATTTCACTGCCTCTAAACAGACCGTGATCTGAGAGGCCGTCACCGTTTCATCCACTAACAGGGCTAAATCGCGTCGTAATGCGGGAAACCGTGATAAGGGTTCAAATTCTGGTATCTGTGCCCTTAAGACTGGCGTAAGTGCTAATTCAAACACATATACTGGTTGACTTAAGCCCAGTGTTTTTTCTAATTTCGGATGAACTGCACCGACCCAACCAATCGCCTCTTTTTGAAAATAAATGCGGGCTGATTGCCCTGGATGGAGTGCTGGGTGTGTTTCTGCAATAAAACTAAAGTCGCCCTTATTACCAACTGCTAACAACGCTTCCACATCCGCTTTAATATCAAAAAAATCAACTGGCTGTTGCGCAATGTCCCACTGTTCTGGTGCACGGCTCCCGCATATAATACCGCCAATTTGACGTTGCTGAGATACATTCTCAGCCGTCCCAGTGAAGATACGTCCCACTTCAAATAAACGTATCCGAGTATGTTGGCGATTTAGATTATACGCCACTGCCTGCACCAATCCTGGCCAGAGTGATGTTCGCATCACCGATAAATCAGCTGAAATAGGATTGGCCAGTGCAATTTCTGTTTGCCCTTCAACCGCAAGATGCTGCTGAAATTCAGGTGCCACAAAGCTATAGGTAATCGCTTCTTGATAACCACGATCAACTAATAAATTTTGTAACCGCTGTACGGCAATCGTTTCTTCCGAAATATCAGTAGATAAAACCATGCCTTGTGGCCGTGTTTCTGGCAATTTATCATAGCCATATAAGCGGCCTAACTCTTCAATTAAATCCGCTTCTATCACTAAGTCAAACCGGAAACTCGGTACAGTCACATCCCAGCCATCTGTACTATCAGTAACGGTCAAGCCTAATCGCGTTAGATGTTCAACAACTTGTGGGCCTTCAATAATAATACCTAGCACACGCTTAACCCGCGCTGCTCTCAATCGAATAGTTGGCGAAGCAGGTAGGCTTGCCGGTGTTTCCACTTCTCGAATAAAACCCGCTTTTCCACCCACAATCTCTAGCAGAAGATACGTTGCACGCTCAATTGCAATCTGTGGCAGCTCTGGATCAACACCACGTTCAAAACGATGTGATGAATCAGTATGCAAGCCATAGGCACGCGCACGGCCAGCAATCGCTGTCGGCTCAAAAAAGGCGGCTTCTAGGAATAAATCTTGTGTCTTATCGCTTACGCTCGTTGGTAAGCCGCCCATGATACCTGCCAATGCGATCGCACCATTGTTGTCGGCAATTACGACACTATCATCATTCAGGCTCAATTCTTGGCCATCTAACAAGGTCAACTTCTCACCTTGCTGCGCCATTCTCACATTGATTGCCGTATCCAATGTTGCCAAGTCAAAAGCATGCATTGGCTGGCCTAGTTCTAGCATCACATAGTTGGTAACATCGACGACCGGCCCCACGCTACGCACGCCACTACGACGCAATTTTTCCTGCATCCATAACGGTGTTTCTGCTTGCACATTCACACCTTCAATCACCCGGCCCACATAACGCGGACAGGCCGCACCTGCAGAGACTGTTATTGTAAAATCACGATCAGAAGTCACTTCATTTTGGATAGGAGGAGGCGGTGTGAGATCTTGTCCCGTTAATACGCCCACTTCTCGTGCAATTCCGGCCACACCTAAGCAGTCACTGCGGTTAGGAGTTAAATCAATATCGATACTAACATCGTTTAATGATAAATAATCTCGGATATCGGCACCAACAGGCGCATTAGATGATAACTCCATTAAGCCATCTGCGCTCTCTGCCAAACCAATTTCTTTGGACGAACAGAGCATGCCAAAAGAAGCCACACCGCGTAATTTAGCTTCTTTAATCTTAAAATCACCAGGTAATACGGCACCCACCCTCGCCACGGGGACTTTCAAATCAAGCCGTGCATTGGCGGCGCCACATACAATCGTTAATAAAGAATCACCCGCAACATCTACGCCGCATACACGCAGTTTATCTGCATCAGGATGGGCTTCAATTGCTTTTATTTGACCCACAACAACACCCGAGAAATCACCCGCTACCGCTTCGACACCATCAACTTCCAAGCCTGCCTGCGTTAATTGTGCCACCAAGGTGTCAGTATTAATCGCTGGATTGACCCACTCACGCAACCAATTTTCACTTATTTTCATGCTGTTCTCTCAATTAAATTGGCGTAAAAAACGCAAGTCATTTTCAAAGAACAATCGCAGATCATTCACCCCATAGCGCAACATCGCCAAGCGCTCAACTCCCATGCCGAAGGCCAAGCCTAGATATTTTTCACTATCAATATCAACATGTTCAAATACTTTTGGATGCACCATACCGCACCCTAACACTTCCAACCAACCTGTATGGCTGCACACGCGGCATCCTTTCCCACTACACATCACACATTCAATGTCGACTTCCGCAGAAGGCTCAGTAAATGGGAAATAAGAAGGTCTAAACCGTACATTCAGATCTTTCTCGAAAAAAGCTTTCAAGAAATCAGCCAAAATACCTTTTAGATCAGTAAAACTTACATTTTCATCAATCATCAAACCTTCAACTTGATGAAACATCGGCGTATGTGTCAGATCTGAATCACAACGATAAACACGACCTGGCGCAATAATGCGTAATGGTGGCGCTTGTTCTTCCATTACCCGCACTTGCACGGGTGAGGTATGCGTACGCAATAAGGTTTCCGCATTAAAATAGAAAGTATCGTGCATTGCACGTGCAGGATGGTGCTCTGGGATGTTGAGTGCTGTAAAGTTATGTGTCGCATCTTCAATTTCAGGGCCTTCCGCCACTTGAAATCCAATTTGACGAAAGTATTGCTCAATCCGTTGTAGAGTACGGGTAACAGGGTGCAAGCCACCAATCTGTTCGCCACGGCCGGGTAACGTTACATCCACTGTTTCAGCCGCTAAAGCCGCATTCATTGCCGCTTCCGCTAACACCGTCTGGCGCGCTTCAATTAAACCCATCACGTCTTGTTTTGCTAAATTAACGGATTTACCAATAACTGGGCGTTGCTCAACACTAACACCACCCAGTTGCTTTAAATAAGCCGTGATTTTGCCTTTTTTGCCCAAATATTCGACACGCACGGCATCCAATGCTACAACATCTTGTGCCGCCTCAATAGCCGTTTTAGCAACGTCTACTATCTCATTTAACACCTGCAACTGTGATTCCAGTTCAGCCATATTAACACCTACTTCATCTTCAAAAAAAAGGGCTGCATACGCAGCCCTTCCCTTAATACACTCTATACTTACGTACGAAAATATTACTTAGCTAAAGCTGCCTTCGCCTGTTCTGCAATGACAGCAAATGCATTTGTATCATGTATTGCAAGATCAGCTAGCACTTTACGATCAATTTCGATTTCTGCTTTTTTCAAACCATCAATTAAACGGCTATAGCTCATTTCGCATTCCCGCGCTGCAGCATTGATCCGAGCGATCCATAATGCACGGAAAACACGCTTTTTCTGACGGCGATCGCGGTAAGCATATTGGCCCGCTTTAGTGACTGCTTGAACCGCTACGCGATAAACATTTTTACGACGGCCTGAATAACCTTTTGCTTGGTCGATGATTTTTTTGTGTCGCGCATGCGCTTGGACACCACGTTTTACTCTTGGCATATCATTTCTCCTTTAAAGATTAGGCAACATTTTACGAACAGAACGATGATCTGCTTTACACACCATCATCGGCGAGCGTAAATGGCGTTTCCGCTTTGTGCTCTTCTTAGTCAGGATATGACTAGTAAACGCTTGTGCGCGTTTGAATTTGCCGCTACCCGTACGCTTAAAGCGTTTGGCTGCGCCACTGTGATTCTTAATTTTTGGCATTATGAACTCCGCATTCATTTTTATGTGGGCAAACATTACCCAACGTTAATTAAATTTACTTACTACTTTTTACTCGGTGCCAAAACCATGATCATCTGCCGACCTTCTTTTTTCGGGTGCGATTCAATAACAGACAATTCTTTCAGATCTTCCGCAACGCGTTTAAGCAATTGCAATCCTAAGTCTTGATGTGCCATCTCACGCCCACGAAAACGCAGACTCACTTTAGTTTTATTACCTTCTTCGAGGAAACGTGTCAGGTTGCGTAGTTTTACCTGATAATCAGCCTCTTCAGTCCCTGGTCGGAATTTTATTTCCTTTACCTGTATTTGCTTTTGTTTCTTCTTCGCGAGGTTCTTTTGCTTATTCGCCTCAAACAAATACTTGCCGTAGTCCATGATACGACACACTGGTGGAGACGCCTGTGGAGAAATCTCTACCAAATCCAAATCTGCTTCTTCTGCTTTTGCTAAGGCTTCTTTCAGCGAAACGACACCCAATTGCGTACCGTCCACATCATTTAACCTTACTTCTCTGGCTGTGATTTCACCATTCAGCCGTTTATCATTTTTAGCGATTTTGTTAACCCTCTAAAACAAGTCGGCCGCGACCAGCAACGTCTTTTTCCAATAAGGCAACGAATTCTTCCAGTGTCATTACACCTAAGTCTTCGCCCTTACGGGTACGTACTGCCACGGCATTATTTTCCGCCTCGCGATCGCCCACAACAATTAAGTATGGCACTCGGCGTAATGTATGTTCGCGTATTTTAAAGCCTATCTTCTCATTTCTCAAGTCCGAATCGACATTAATATCCTGTTTCAATAATGCGGCCGTAATTGATTTCACGTAATCCGACTGTTTTTGAGAGATCCCCATAACGGCAACCTGCTGTGGTGCCAACCATGTTGGAAAGGCGCCTGCATACTCTTCAATCAAGATACCGATAAAACGTTCTAACGAACCCAAAATAGCACGATGCAACATCACTGGCACCTGCTTATTACCGGCGTCATCAATATAGTTTGCATCCAACCTGCCTGGCATTGAGAAATCGACTTGGATCGTGCCACACTGCCATACACGGCCTAGGCTGTCCTTTAAAGAAAACTCGATTTTAGGGCCATAAAACGCCCCTTCTCCAGGCTGTAAACCCCAGTCCAATTCTTTTGTATTTAACGCTTGTTCGAGGGATGCTTCCGCCTTATCCCATTCCTCATCTGAACCTACTCGGTTCTCAGGGCGCGTCGATAATTTAATGATGATTTCATTAAATCCAAAGTCTGCATAAACATCTTGCAGTAGCTCAATAAAGGTCGCCACTTCTGATTGAATTTGATCTTCGGTGCAGAAGATATGTGCATCATCTTGAGTGAAACTGCGCAAACGCATCAAACCATGTAAGGTACCCGATGGTTCATTTCGATGACACGACCCAAATTCTGCCATCCGCAGAGGCAAATCGCGATAACTCTTCAAACCCTGATTAAAGATCTGAATATGACAGGGACAGTTCATCGGCTTAATCGCATAATCCCGGTTTTCGGAGTGTGTGCTGAAAATCATATCGCCAAATTTATCCCAATGGCCTGATTTTTCCCATAGGCTGCGATCAACCACTTGTGGCGTACGCACTTCTTGATAATCATTATCACGCAAGACATCACGAATATAGCTTTCTACTGTGCGGAAAATTTTCCAGCCATGATCATGCCAAAA
>VAPK010481048.1_pt1 | contig 17434 bp, 15 predicted proteins | sample 3395031 | NCBI WGS metagenome assembly VAPK01 (sample SAMN08290443, study PRJNA428436) | hydrothermal vent metagenome | isolation source: Deep-sea hydrothermal vent chimney 1 | place: Pacific Ocean: Juan De Fuca Ridge
ACGGTTACATTATCTAAAAAACAAGAAACAATTTTAAAAACGATCAATCGAAATTTACTGAAGATGTAATGTAGTGTATAAAATTAAGGACGAATTAGGGTGTTTAATTTGCTCACCAGCGTAGCCCACGCTCCACTGCGACCATTAAAAAGCAAGTCGTTGTAACATCTGATGAGGTAGATCAATACTAAGCGGCAGAGGCCGACCGGCAAAATACCAACGTGCAAATGCTAAGGCTGCCGTTTGATCAAATGAAGAGTTCTTTTGCCAATGGAGTCCACCCCCCATTTGCCAACGCCCCGTTAATTTTTTCACGCCCATTAATGAAAAAGCAAAACCCAACTCAGCTTTGTCCTTTTCACGATAATATCGATCATCCGGCGACAAAGGAAAAAAAGGACTTTTCGCTTCTTTAAACCAGCTACGACTTAACTGAAAATTTGCCTTAATTAACCAGGATTTATTTGCTGCACTGACATAATCTAGTTGCCCTCCAACCTCAAACCAGTTTTGCGGACTAAAATATCCGCCATGACCCAAAGTAAATTGACTCAGATTTTCCCTATAATGCATATACGAAACATAAGGACCATAATTCAAGCTAAACCGATCCGACGCTTCACCACGCCGACTTAAAAAGCCCAACACAGATATCGACGTATTTGAAGCGACCTGTTCACCCTTGAGTTTCGCAACAGTTACCTGAGAATATAAATGCGTAACAGCACCTAACTGCCGCACATCACTCAATTGCAAACCTGTTTTAAGCACTCGCCCCCAACGCTCGAAGGTATAAGGGTCTTCCATACCAACATACGACAGCAACGAATTTTTCACGGATTGTTGACTTAAACTTAATCGCCAATACCCTGTTGTTGTTTGCTGTAACATGCCTAACTGCCAAGTCGGCTTGCTGCTCACGATACCATCTAACGGTGTGGCACCAAGACTGAAAAAAAAGCTCGTCCAGCCCTCTCGATAATAGTGAAGCTGTGGCTCTAGTCCGGCATTAAGCCAACGATCCTGTTCAAATAAATAATTCTGTTTATCTTTTGGCATGCGCCCAATCGGCGCATAGCGCGCTAAACGCCCACTCGACAAACGAATACTGTCAATCTGCAGTCGCCACTGATGAATACCTTGCTGCACAACAGCCGCATCACTCATAGGAAGTCGCCATAATTGCAATTGATTGAGACCTTCGGTGCCACGTCGATGCAAATAACCAATCCCACCGGTCACATGCGGACGATCAATATTTTGTAAGCTCGCAAACATACCGGGAGAACGCTGTTGAGCCGATAAATATAATTTCCGGCTAAAATCCTTCCGACTCAAATGTTTATTCCATAATCCAGTCACAGGGCCTGCCACTTGCGTGGCAACACTTTCAATGGTACGCTTCTCGCCCAATGCCAAATGGCTATAAAAAAACCCTTTTGCCGTTTCTTCATCTGGTTTATTACGATAGAGTTGCTCAAAAATTTTTCCCGCTTCAGCATACATCGCTAAGTTGAAATAAGACCAGGCTTTCATTTTCTGATAATCTTGATCTAACGGAAAAAATTTCGAAGCTTCTTTTAATTTTAACAGGCAAAACTCATATTTTTCTTGCTGATAAAAGCGATTGGCGCTCGTCACCAAAATATCCCACAAATGTTGTTTTAAACGAGAATCAAGACCATCAAGCTTTCTCATAAAAATTTCTGCTTGCTGATCCTTGCCTTGTTTCAAATAAGTTAATACAACCGCATTAGCATTATCATCATCCGTGCGCCAACGCCAAGCCTGCTCAAACCAATGCTCTGCCGCCACATAGTCTTGCTGCTTAAATAGCGTCCACCCCAATGCACTGGCAATCGCGATATCCTGGCGCGCCAATATCGTCGACGAAATCGTTTGCGCTATCCTTGTCGCCGCCGGATAGTCCCCATGATCAAAAGCGATAAAAAAAGCACGTGTATTACAATAATAACGCAAATCAAACATTTGATTTTTGATGGCAGCATTTACAATATATTTTTCTGCACGACCAAATAACACTTTTAACTGCTCTAGCGGCATATTATGATCATCCGCTTTTTGCAATGTCACCAGACGATACTCATCGCTATCACATTGTTCGATAATTCGCAGATAAATTGCATGCGCCTGAGCAAAATCATTTAAATAAATATGCGCATCAGCTAATGCCCAAAGATAATCAATCCGCTGGCAATTAAATTTTCCTGGGTATTGTTGCTCAATGCCTATCATGGCTTGCCAATTTTTTTCATCAAAAAAATGTTGCACGCTCTGCTGAATTTCCCACTCAGTAAGAAAATTTTTCATTACATTCGGAGCTTGGTATGTTGGCACCGCTTTCTTAACGGCAGCAAGCGCCTCTTGCAACGCAGGAAAATTCTGCTCGCCTAGCAATACCCACAATTTCTTCTCATACTCATATTGTTGCTGAGCATGTTGATCGACTTTTCGGATAATTCGACCAGATCGTGTGGGTTGAATATTATTTTCAGGTGTTATTTCTAGCGGTATATCCCACTGCACTACATTGTCATGGGCCACGGCTTCATATCTTAATATATCGGGTTGTGATATTATCACTGGATTGAGTAACTCGGAGCGTTGCGGCTCAGCCTCACCATCCACTTGGTTGGCATTTTTATTAGAAAAAAATTTATTCTCTGGATTTCTAGATAAATCTGTATCGATGGGTAACAAAATTATTTCTTTACTCGGGATTGCTTTGTCAAAAGTCTCACTTGACTTGTCTTTGGCAAAAAAGAAAATCAGTAAACCAGAAAAAACAAGCCACAGAATGGCTAATACAAAATATATTCTCATGGGAGTTTCGCATCCACAGCAGCTAAACGTGCCAACAACGACAAACTATTGGAATAATAGTCTTCATCTGTGACATCCAATTTTAATTCGCCTTGATTATCGATGATATGCTCTTCATTAATCGCATGTCGCATTAATTCAAATACTTTATATGCACCAGGCGATATGGCATATTGTGCAATATCATCGTCATTAAGATTGGTCCATGCAGGTAAATATTTTTTTGTTTTTTGCACATTCCAAAAAGACAAAAATGGCTTAAATAACGCCAAATCATCTAATCCACCCCAGCTTAAATACAAAGGGATTCGTACCGCATCAAAAGAAAACCGAGGTGGATATTTATCAGACAGAAACATATTTTTCTCTAAGCGAAGCCAATCTGGTGGCAATCTCCATCGACCAAAACGTGCCTTTTCTAACAAACTCAGCCCGCTATTAATTAACTCACGCCATAGAATATCAGGCTGCTGTTTGTCAAACTCGATAAACGCAGGATAAATCCAATAAGACAGATTAATATCAACACCTTTTTCATCCTGAAAGCCATTAATACCAGGCAATAATACTGGCCCCACTGACGATGGATAAATAAGATTATTTTTAATCGAGGATACAATTTCATTGGCAGATTTACGCAGATTTTTTAAACGCCATTTATCTGCCGCCCGAAACAAAGCCCACGCAATCAAAATATCACCATCACTCGCATTATTCATATCTTTGACTGGCGGGTGGTCAGCAGGATTCCAGCGCCACGCAAACAAACGATCTTTCCTAATTTGCAAATGTGCTTGAGTCCACTGCCATAGCTGTAAAAAAGTCGCTTTATCGTTGTGCCCCACCGCAAGCAACATAGCAAAACCTTGCCCTTCTGAATGGCTGACACCACACTGCCCAGTATCAATCACACGACCACTTAAGGTAATGAATTTCACTCGATACTCATTCCAAGCTTGACGATCTAACTTAGGAGAAAGTGAACTACAGCCGCTAAAAAAAATGACCAGCAAGAGAATGACCGACACTGGCTTATAAAATACAAAAAACCAGTGCTTTTTGATCCACAATATAAAATTAATCATGAGATAGCCATATGGGTTTTGCTTAGGAATGAGCAGGCAATAACCGCCCATTCCTAAGCTACCCAATCTATAATTATTTAATATCTTTCACCGTGGGATGATGACGTAGCTTATAATATCTCAATAACAGATAGATAAGACCACTCAGAAAAATTAACAAAAGCATAGTCAACAACGTTCCATAGACTGGATGATGAGAAAAATAATAGGCCAACCCATGGTTAAAATTAATTTCACCAACATGATATGTCTTCGCCGCTGACAACCAATTTAAATTAGTTGAAAATATATTCCATAACACAAGGTCTCCCTGTAAATTATTCCAAAGTTCAGGTTTCATCAAATGACTGACTCCCTGCCACAACAATTCTGGGTTTTCTGCGGTAATAACCGTGATGGTTTTACCGGCGAGCAAGGGTGATTCAAACTGAGTCATCAGCACATTGTCCCCTAAACCACCAGATTGCCATACTTTTGCCGATTTAGTTTCCGCGCGCACTTGTTCAATACCCGCTAATTCACTCCAAAAGTGGCTAATCGGCTGCCACCAATTGTCGTCCGCTTTAGTGGATGCAATAATATTCCGAAGTGGATAAGGAATGAGAGTATATTCACCAAAAGCTAACGGTGATGACACCATGAGAGTTTTATCTAATGTGGCGACAGATCCTATCAATATAATATTTCTAGTGGAATCGGAAAGATCAAAAGTCATTTTTAACTGGTGTAGTGGCGTACCAATAATTTGCCCCAATTTCCCAGCAAATGTCCATGCGGCCGCCAGCGTATCATCCTCTCGTTCTGAAACCTTTAACAAGAGATCACTTCCATCAGGGAAAACGGTATAGGGAAATCCAGTTTTTGCAAGCAACTCAATATTGGGCATACTCACATAATGTTTTGCATCCGGCAATGTAATTTGTGAATCATCAAAAATAGTTAAGGCTAAATTAGAAGTATGTGATGCCTCACATCGATCGCTCGTAAATGGCATCAACAAAGGCTCAAATTTCAATGTGTTTTTTCCAGGAAGAAACGAACGTACAGGAATATATAGCTTATAATCTCTAAAAACACCACCATTGACATCATTGAGCAATACGGCTCTTTCAAATAAACCATTTAATGAAATATTGAGCACAGAATCTTCTCGTAACGCTGCTCCATACGAAAAATGTAAACTTAATTCAACATCTTTTTTATCTGAAGAAAAAAGATCGGGTGGCATCCAAAAGTCGAGACTGATATTTTTTCTGTTGCTTTCCTTATTACCCCACAATGTTGTCGTATTGTAACCAAGTTGCTGAAATTCATATTGGCCATTTTCTCGCAACGTAGCCCGTGCAGTATATTTTTCTAACATCGGCAATTGAGTCTTGTTGACAAGGATGGAGGACGCTTTAGGTAGAGGAAAATTCATATGTGAAAACGCGGCGACCGACTTGCTCACTTCCTGCTCATTAGTACCTGATATCACCAAAATAAAACTCTCAGAATTTTTACTATTAGGATAAATCCCCAAATATCCATTGGTAATTTTATTCAATATATCATATGATAAATACGGCAATAATTCCGTCCGTGTCCCGATCAATATCGTATCGCGACCAGCAAACGCCTGCTCGTTAATATTTTTGAATATCGATTTAGACTTTATATTGGCAGTCTCATCAGATCGAAAATTAGCAAGCCGAAGATGATGTACCTGCAAAGGCAAATAATCCAACCGCAATGCCACGCCTTGAGAGGTCAATGCCCCCCAATTCAAATGATAATCGTCCAGCTCATTGGCAGCTGTTACCACATTAAACGCATATTTTTTCCAAAGACGCCGATCAATTAAATCGCTTAAATCGGATAATTTGGGAGATATTTTTTTGTGGCTTGAGGTGATTTCAAATTGAGTGGCCTTGGTATTTATCTGTGTCCATAATTCAGGTGCACTCGGATCTTCACACTCAAGCGTGTAATGCTGTTGTGCGCTAAATGTTACTTTATTATAACCATCGATCAAAATTTTCGTCGGCACATTGATGTCCACAATACCTTTTGCTTGCTCTGGCTTTAACGGTAACTGTGCAATAACAACATCATTGATCAACACACCCAACTGAGACCGACTCTCCAGCAATGAAATTGAATTAGTATACTCTAAATGCAATTTTACCTTATTGACATGAATCCTCGGCGATAACGGAAAAAATAAATTATACTCGCTATTATCAGTTCTCAATGTGATTTGTTCAGAACTCGGCATTAAGTCCGATAATGTTAGAATACTACTTTGATTGATATTAGTTGCAGCTAAAAGCAGGCTCGGGAATATAATGCATCCACCAAATACAACTAACTGTATAAATCGCAACAAACGTTCAGTTAATGATATATTCAACGTATAACCTCAATATTTAATGACTTAACGAATTGTTTCAGCAACCCTTAAAATACTTACCTATCTGGCACAGGTCATCTATCCTTAATATAAATCCATGACATCTGTATATAACGTATCACCAGCAGCGCCAAAGTTTTCATTGCATAGTTAAAAATCCAGGAAAAATGTTTCACCGTATGTTGAAATCCAGTTTTCAATAAAAACCACACCGATCGCCACACACTAGTATGCTCATTTCTGCGTATCAGATACTGCCTCCATCGATCACTATCGCCATATATCAAGCTCACCAATTCTGACTTCTCTTTCAAGCTCTCTACAATAAATTCAACACCAAAACATGATCCCTCACTATTTACATATTGTTGATCATTGAATAATTCAGTGACTTTCACATTAAATTGGCTATATTTTTCAAGAGGGCGATTGTATGTACTTAGTAGAAATTTATTACCAACCGGCATCTGAAATTGATTTTCACTGACAATAATACGCGCACCTCCTATGGATAAATCAATAATTTTCGCCCCAATTTTTCCATCGAACAGACGCACCGGCAAACTAACTTGAACTCGTGGTGAACGGCGCACTTGACGTTTTTCCAACAAGGCACCGATAGCGCCTAACATAACAATCAAATTAATGGTCTCCCAAAATAAATTGACAATTATCACATCATGATCTGCCGTCCCTGTCACCAATCGATAAATACCAAATATCATTGTAGTTACAATAATGAAAAGTAAAATATAAAATGGAAAAAATATTCCAGAAATAAAATTATGATCCAGCTTATTTTGCTTTGGTGTTACCACAAACTGAGGAGATGAAGGATGGCGAAATACCTTGATTACACCGATGACATTGAAAAATGATTGCATCAATTCATATAGCTCTGAAATAAAAGTCCAACGAACTTTCCCAAACAATGTATTCGCGACTAAAATCGATGCCACTAAATGAGGAATCGTATAAGCAACAATCTCCATACCATTGGCATCATATATTTTCAGACCAAACACAAGATAAGCTGTTGGCGCCAACATAAAGATAATTCGCGCAAAACCAAAAAACCAAAAATATGAACTATTCAAATAAGAAATTTTTTGCCAAAGGCGTAATCCTTTTTGTCTAAGTGGATTTTTTAGAAGAAAAATTTGTGTCATACCTTGCGCCCAACGCACTCGCTGCCGAATAAAATCAGTCAGCGTCGGTGGCTGCAACCCTGAGACCAATGGTCTACGTAAATAAGCACTGCGATAACCATGTGCATGTAATACCATGGCAGTTTCCGCATCTTCCGTCACGCTAACCGTAGAGAGTCCGCCAATTTGTTCTAGTGGCGCACGCCTTAATATGGCCGCAGACCCACAGAAAAATGATGACTGCCAGAAATCTAGGCCGCGTTGTATCACCGAATAGAACATTTCGTTTTCGCTAGGCATACGCTGAAATGACTCTAAATTTTTTTCCAGTGGATCCGGGTTAATAAAGAAGTGAGGCGTCTGAACCAATGCCAATTTCGAATCATGCAAAAAACTGCCAACGGTTTTTTCCAGAATATCGACAGTCGGCACATGATCTGCATCTAACATTAAAATCAATTCGCCATGCGTTTGTGTTAACGCATAGTTTAAATTTCCTGCTTTCGCATTTTCATTGCGCGGTCGAGTAACATAATGAATACCCAAAATCCGACACATATCCTGCAAGCGCTCATGCCGCTCTCTCGCTGCTTCGCAAACTTCAGCAATCGGATGCTGCCGTTTTTCATCCGTTCCCCCATCATCCAATATATAGATATTGAGTTTATCTTTCGGATAACGTATTTGTGTCGCAGATAGCATCGTTACTTCCAATAACGAGATATCTTCATCATAGGTGGGTATAAAAATATCCACGGTAGGATATTGCGATAATTTATTAGGAAGTGGTGTTGGTTCTCTCTTCAACGGCTTAATATTAACAAACAGACCTAATAAATAGATACTGATTCCATAAACTTCTGCCGCATATAATGCAATAGAAAAAAAACTACTCCAAAAATCATAATAAGATAACGTGCTAAAAGTTCGCCAAAAAAAATATCTCAAAGTAAGATACATGCCTAATAAAATAATAAGCACGCGTACCCAATCAGCTAACTCACCGCGTATTTTTTGTTTAACGTATAGAGGACGGAGAATAATGATCGTTATTATTATGCAAACTGCCATGATTGCTTGCGCCTGCAAATCAATATCCATTGCGGCGGCATGAAAGACAGAAAAAGCAAAGAAGCAGAATAGCCAAAAAACAACATTTACCTTCGTAAACAAGAAATCTGCCATGTATGGCTCCTTGTTGTGTCGTTGCAAATCGTTTGTTTTTGTAATTAGTATAGGTTTTTATTGATTGAAGCTTGTCATCATTTTCATTAACCCAGGGCATGTAACCACCGCTAAGGTTAGTGAGACAACAAATACCTTAATTATTATTTATTCAATAATAACTTGTTTTTTTAATGTGTCATTTATTCTCCCTTATCAATCAGCAATGAAAAAAAAGTTAAGTCATAACAGAATAAGAGATATCCAAAAAATATATCACGATACCATGCATACTTAATTGTGGTTTTAATCACATCCAGAGAAATAAATATAGAATTAGAATACGCGAATACTCATCACAATGACCAAAGCACAGCACAAACCACTGAGCATTTTTCTGCAATTCATTTTCGTCCTGAAGTAGTAAGTGGTAATAAATTTAAAAATAAACGGGTTGAGCACATCCGTATGTGTACTCAATACGCCGTACAAGAAATAATCTCGATTATTTTATTGTATTATTTTTACTTGCCATTCATCGACCCCACACAAGCCATTGAAACCAAGTGCTGTCTAACAGATAACACTTAAGCTCAAACCCATCCGTTTTACTCGCATCAATTCGACAACGAATATTTGGGCTAAAATTCACCTACCTGCGATTAGCTACTCGCACTCTCTTTCTCGACTAGAAATTAACGAGGGTCACCTTTCATGATATTTAAATTTTCTCCGGTCACTGCATCTTTCACACTGCCGCTTTTCATCCGCTGCAAAGTCACTTCACCTGCCTGGCCGAACTTTAACATCGCCGCTCGTGTTCTTTCACCTCGGCTTGTCGTGGTCGTGGCAAAAACAGATAAATACCCCACCTCATTATCGAGCATGCGAATGGTGACGGGAATCGCTTGTTTATCCCCTTTGGCCATGGCCTCAAAGCGTATTTCTTGTTCACCAGATACGAGCTCTAAACCACGATAAGGCACAACCTTAACCTTCAACCCCGTCAAACGTGCCGTGGCCGTCACATCCAATATTGTGGTTATTTCATCCCCGGCATCAACTGTCTCTGGTTGGTTGTAATCAATCTCAATCGGCGCTGTTGGCTTCGCTTGAGCAACGGGCACAACAGTAGCGCACGCACATAAAGCACAAAGACTAAAAAATACCATACATATTCTTAACATAAATAGACTCCAGAATTAACAATCATTCGAACTGGACAATTCCAATGAATAAGTTATCGGTAAAAAGCCGCGACTGTTACGACTGACCACTGCTAACGCGTGATTCCCCGCGATATAACGGCGCGGTGCCAACGATTCAGATTCTGATAAATCGCCGGGGAAATGAATAAATACTTCAGCCGAAGAATCATCTACATCACTAATCGTTACTTGATAACATCCCGCTTTGTCAATTTCAAAACGCAAAAATTGACGATTTAAAAGTCGATTAGAATCCAGTGGGAGGTTACCTGAATCATTAAAAATATCCAAGGTTTCTCCGGAAAACTTAGTCGAATCCGGGAAAATAACCTGATATAAAGCGACGGTATTTGAGCTACCAAACGCATCCGCTACCCGAATATTTTCAGCTTCGACTAACCGACCCACCTGAGTCGCTTGCGAGTCATTGATCCCCGTCTTCCTCAGAGCATCAATAAATGAAAAAATAGTGGTAAATGCTGGCGTTGTTTTTTGTCGTCCCACTAGCGCCCCATAAATATCTTTAAAATCCACCTGAACGCCGTCGTTGTCTTCATCGTCAGCATCCACATCATACAAATCAAATAAAATTTCATGTACCGATGATTCCGAATAAAAACCATCGACTGAGTATTGATCCTCACCTCCTAAGTCACTGAGGCCACTCGCCGAGTCTTTCTCTAAATCTAGCTTCAGTGCTAAACTCGCCTGCCTCGGCCCTACCGTATCGTAATACAACGATTCATCCAACATCATGCCCGCCCAAGCATTGCCAAACCCTTCTGAAAAAGCCACGGTGGCGTCTAAAATATCTTCCGCACCATGCTCTCCACCAATACTATCTGAACGGCTTAATTTATCTTCAAAATAATGCGCCCACTCATGGGCAATCACATGTGCATCATATTCATCCGAGTCATTATCTGCCGCCCCCAAAATATACAACCCATTCTCCGAATAAAAGGATGTACCAATATCTCCCTCGGTTAATGTGCCTGCATTGGTATTATTATTGATGCTCCAATTCACTAAAAGAAAAGGGAAATCCACGGTACTATCGACATTTTTAATTTTTTGCTGTGAGGTATAGATGGTATCTAAAATAGCAAACGGGGCGCCGTTACGGTTACGATTAAACTCATCTCTATTTTCATCGAAACGAGTCGTTGCATTAAAATTGATATTAAGTCTCGGAGCCTTAACAACTATAACGGGAAACTCCACGAGGTAAATCGAATCTCCTTTAGTGTTGTCAACCACCCGAGTATTCGGCTTTCCGGGATTCCCCAGCTCGGCCCTGACTCTAACGAATACGGTTGTGTTTTCTTCAGCTTGCAACGAATAACGACCTTGTTCATCGGTATTACCTTGAGAAACAATTTTTTTCTGCGACGCATCCACCACCTGAACAACGGCACCACGGATTGGCCGCTCTTCACTTGCCTCATAATTCAATCCCTCACCGGTCACCGGAATAAAGGTATAGGTAACGATACCCGCCACATGGACTTTTGCTGCATCACTACCACACCCATGCAACAATAAATAAATGGTTAAAATCAAAAAATATAGTGGGTACTTTTTCATAGATTATTCCGGTTTCACCATTCTTTTTGAATATTTGTTAAAACGCTCAGCAAGCATTGGCAACTCGTCAATATCGCCGTATGACTGTAGTTGCTTTTCCATTGCATCCTGGTACTCCAATGCCTCTTCTTTTGATAAATAAGGGGCAATTTTCAATAAACTACCTGGGTGGTAACCTGTGCGATATAGAGCTTCCACGGCCGATGTCCAAACTAATTGATTCTGACTCATCGCTATCGGCCCAGTCATCAGTACTTTATTCATCTTATCAGCGGTAGCCGCTAATACAGACTGTTGCGTTTTATTTATGTTTTTTACATCAATATTAGCCAGCCGATCACGCTCATGTGGCGTAATAACTGAACGCATTAAAACACCTTCATTGATTAGCGCAATTTGATAAGCCAATATAGCCGCCAGTTGCGCTTCATTAGCGAGTTCACGAAACAAACCGCTCGTCATAAAAATAAGACCTCCAGGCAAACCGACAGCATAAGGCTTGGGATTATTTAATACGGAAAAGCGATAATTAGGATGGGATTGTCTGGAATGCGTTGCCACAGCATGACCGACAAGGTTGACATAGCTTTGTATTGATCGATTTTTTACAGGGACACCCCATTGCAGCATGACATTGATGGCAATAGACTTGCCTAACTCACGCTCAACCTGATAAGAAATATCTTCACTGTTATTTTGACTCTCTCTGCTATTTTGACTCACTGAGGCACAAGCGTAACAGGAGAAACAAAACAGACCTAATAAAAAAATCGCACCCATTCGATGACGGTTAGAAGTCGCTAATTGATTAGCTAGCCACACCTTACCTTTAGTTAACAACTTACTCCGCATATTCAGCTAACTTCCCTTTTTTTAAGAAATGGGCTAATTTTTTTTGACTGATGCGTATTGCCAATATCCGATCCAATGCTTTCTGTAGCGATTGTTTCGATAACACATCCGAGTCTGCTTCATCCGACTTAGCGCGCTGTTTAGAACGAATACTCCTTGATGTATCAACAGCAGCCATCTGCAAGGGAAAATTATCCATCGGCATAAATAGAGACTCATCCAATGTCACCGGCTTAGTTTTAGTCACTTTTCCCCGATAAATCCAGCCGATCGTGTTATCTGCGGTTTTCACTTGATACCAACGTTTTTGATACGCTAAATGCTCTAGTTTATCGCCAGCATTTAATACCGTTAAGGTTTGTGATGAGGTAGATCGTTCTGCTTTGAGCTTTACAGTTTTTGAACTGACCCATAAGAAATCTTGCGCTATCAGTGCCTGTGAAATGAAAAACAAAAGCAAACCAAACATAAAATGCATTGTTAAAACCTTCTATTGCTCATCTAACTCCGCAGGCATCATCAAGCCAGGACAACTCACGATGGTCTTGGTCTAGCCCAAGCGAATCATGTGTCCAAATGTTGACTCTAAGACAGTCAAAAAACCGTTGCAAGACTTCTCTCGGAGCACGATTTAATTCAGCGTTCGCCTGCCCTACAACACCTCATAGGCAGCCTCTGCATTTAAAAATGTTCCTTTTACATAATAAGCATTCCAGAACATGGTGTTCTCCCAGCCAGGCAATCCTTTGGGAGCAAGCCTGTCTTCATTTTTTGCAATCACAGTCCCAGCAATAACCGAGCCGGTACCGGAGATATCGCTGGTATGGGACAAAACAGCACCAATCACCGCGATACCGCTGTTATCATTCCATGCCAGAACCTCTGATGCACCGGGTGTTTTGCTTTAAAATTCGCCACAAAATCATTCAGTCGCAAGAAGAACCGAATACCTAATTAAAAGACTAAAATACATATTTCCTCCCTCAGCGATACATCACTTCAGCGACTTTTTGGAAACAAATTAAATCGGCGGCAACAAGCTGATTCCGGATCTTTCCCGATCAACTTCGACAGACAACGAAGCTATTCGCCCAGCGCAATGCCGAACCAATGACGCTAATATATTTTTCAATGCGCCACCCTGGAGAATCCTAATAATCCCGTCTACGCTTATTGTGTAGTGATAACTAGTTAACTAAGAGATCATCCTAAAGATTGATGAAAAACTGTCGATGCATAGAGCACCTTGCCACCACCGGACACGTATGGGCTTTTCATATATAAAACCTCTTATCATTCACATTGAAAACTAACAATGAAGCAAACACAATACCATAAGCAATACTCGATAAAAACTATTCACCGCCACCGATTCATTAATAAATGTAATAATATTGAAACTTAATTTAGTTGATTTTAGTCTATACGGGTAAAATATAAGGATGCAGCGCTGAACTTGAACACAACCCCTATACCCATTGTGTTATGGATTTAGATGTTGATAGCGCGCCCATCTTTGTTCTCAGTGAGGCGTAACACCAAAAGTAGGCGCTTTATAAGGCAACGCCACATAGCCATATTCTATACAAAACTGAGGCCCAAGAGGGGTATGCTGAAAAGGCGCTAAATCCATGCCACTATAGCTATAGCACACCAACAATAAAAACGTCTCAAGCCGTCGCGGAAAATGCGCCTGTATTCTCTTCATTTTCATCGCGGTCCGGCAGCACATTTTATTTGCCAGCGAACGCAGCAATAACAATTAATTAGTTTTTAGTTTAATCACATCACCAGGAGACCTTAAATGGAACATCGCTGTAGCCAACGACACCAACTCAATTTTTCCGTACAAATATCAACCACACGCTTAGACAAGCTTGAAGGCCTAGCCACTAACATCTCCTCCGAAGGCATTTTCGTTAATGTGCCTGAGCATCTTTTCCCAGTAAACTCATTAACTAAAATCAGCTTTCAAACCGATGAAAAAGCGTTTCATTTAACCGCTTGCGTAATTCACACCAATGATCGTGGTGTAGGCTTATTATTTGAGCACGCCATCAATCTAAACCACGCCCTACTCAGTCAATTGCAAGCACAACACCTAGCCGACGAACAAGTCCTTATTAATAAGTGCGCGTGATTCACCACCATGTTATCACCGTTTTCCCCCTCATTTTTCTCATCAACAGACGGCATAGAGCTAACCCAGCGATAGTAATTCGGGTTAACTCTTAAGCCTTCTATTGGAATATAACTCAAGTGCCTTTTCAGGAGGGCGCCCAATGGTGGCCATAATATCGTCGATCACAACAATGGGACGCTCAATTAATCGAGGATAACTGATCATCGCCTGAATCAGTACTTCATCTGCGAGTGATGCATCATCCAGTTTATTTTCCTTATATTCTGTTTCTTGCTGCCGCATCAATTCTCTCGGTTTCATCGCAAGTAAATTGAGAATCAAGCTCAGACGTGCGCTATTTAGCGGTATTTTCAAGTACTCAATGATTTCAGGGTCCGCCCCATTTTCTTGTAAAAGCTGCAACGTCTGTCTTGACTTACTGCATTTTGGGTTGTGATAAATCACCACACTCACCGTTATTTCCTCCTTTAATTATCGCACCACGCAGCTACACGTTACCTCCTTTTTCTACGCAATGGAAATAGCAAAATGATAGCTAGTAATATCCATTCGATGCTTCAGATAAAAACGATGGGCAGCGTGCCGGTGGACACTGGAATCCAGGTGCAATTGTCCACATTGCTGCTCCATGGCAAAATCCAACAACCAACTCAATAAAAGCCCACCGCAACCTTGAGATCGACGCTTCTCCTGCGTGATTAAGTCATCAACATAAACAAACTTACCCATGGCAAAGTTCTCTGTCACACGAAAGCCGGCCAATGCAATAACATCACGGTGATCAAGCAAGGCTAATAACTGATAACCCGCCACTTGCTGACGCTTAAATTGACTCATGAATTCCTGTTCAGCTAAATGCGGCCTCAACGCCGCTATCACAGGAAAACATTGCTGTATTTCATCATCTGACTGCATAATCTTAAGTTGTGACATCGTATTATCCTTTTTTTTGCTTTTCATTGGGCCAAAAAAAAGGCCGCAGATTATGAGAATCTGCAGCCTTTTTTGAGTCCTGTGAATAATGTTTAGGTCATTTGCACTCGCTCAAGGCACACAGATCGGACACGCCGATACCAGCGCAGCCACACAAACATAATCCGAGATTTAATGTGCAATGAGTTATTCATACGCTCTAATCTGACATCATCCAATTCTCCTGTCAACGAAAAATTAACTAAAATAGACAAATTCTTGCTGGTAAGCAAAGAACAAAAAAAAGTGATTGAAGCCGATAACATGACCAATAACAAAAAGAGGAAAGCTCGCATTATGAAAACATTTCAACCCTATCAAGCTCGCCAAATGGTGCTTTATAATACATTCATCAACAAGGTTATGATAAACTGAGGCCGGTAAATGGTGAGTTATTAATCAGATCATTACGACAAGACAAACTCGTTGATGAATTTATTATCTCAGCAGTACCCATTTTACTCGGTGATCGCATTCCTTTGTTTTCAGCTAACCGACCAGAAGAAAAATTAACCTTGGTTAACTCAAAACAATATCCAAGCGGCTTACTCCAAATACATTATCGCCGCCAATGATACCCCCTATTTGATATCATATGCATTGATCCTACATTCCACCTCAGGACATGTGATAACCACAAAAAAATTATCACATCGCGTTTTCCGACCAAATGCCATACCAAAGGGTATTGCCAAGCGAAGAAAAATCAATACGGGATCAAAAATCAAACAATAGACAATCCAGTCTCGGTTAAACATACTCACACTTTTGTATAGAGCATAAATGCATGGCGAATTTTAGTACACACCTGACGGTAGCTTCTGTGGCAAGTAGCATGTTGGCCAGCTTAGTTATCACGGTAAGGGGTGAGCAAATCGAAGAAGCGATTGTTTATTTTTTTGCCGGTGCACTCGGTGGTATCTTGCCTGACATCGATTCAGATAATTCTGCAGCCCTCAAATTCATCTTTACGCTATTCGGGGTATTAATTAGCGCCTTTATGATGGTTCAGCTGGCCGACGAATATGCCATCGTCACCCTGTGGGTCATTTGCATCACGAGCTTCTTGCTGGTTCGCTTTGGTTTAATCCAAGTTTTCGCTAAATTTACCGTCCACCGAGGCATCTTCCATTCAATTTCTTCCGCCCTGTTTTTTTGGTTTAGCACCACGATACTGTGCTTCCATTGGGTCGGACTTTCTGCTTTGCAGTCGTGGTTAATTGGTTTTTTTATCTTCATGGGTTACACCATTCATCTTCTATTAGACGAACTCTACAGTGTTGACTTATTCAACGTCCGGATAAAACGTTCCTTTGGTACCGCTTTTAAATTTGTCTATTTAAAAAGCGCTGCGGCCTCCCTGTGCATGATCGTGATGATATTAATCACCTTTAAATACACCCCTCCCATCGACCGATTCACTCACTTAATATTAAGTCAAGAAACCTATCAAACCCTCTATAAAAAATTCATCCCTGATAGGTTATTGTAAGAATTTTTATGTCTCAATAACGCGGCCTGCATTCTTGATTCTCCCGACTCGATACACACCCTGCTGGATATGCACCCGGTGTTCACTACTAAGTCGATGGCCAAACTTACTCAAACAGGACCTAGTTTTTTGTTCTCATCTGCTAGGTAACAATAATCACTTTCATAGGCTCCTTCCTAATCCCATGACTCTCGATTTAACTTGACGCGAAGAGCTATTTGTTATGTGTTCTATCTGAGGCTATTAAGGAATGGGCATGCAATAACTTCCCGGTTTTACATCTCATCTTCCGCCCGTCTTGGCCCGTTCTTCCATCACAAACGCTCGAAATAGAACCACTATTCCTGCACTTTTGTTCAATCAGAACGAACCAATACAAACCCAATCTGAGCGCCAAACAGGGAAGTTATCACGCGCCCATTCCTAAGCACTTGATAAAAAAAAATGTAACCGTTCACGGGTTTTCCCACTTGGCCTGATAGCGGCTAAGTGATGAGGTATGGAAAACACGGATACAACAATGCTCCGATGATGGATAAACAAGAAG
>VAPK010918652.1_pt1 | contig 17426 bp, 11 predicted proteins | sample 3395031 | NCBI WGS metagenome assembly VAPK01 (sample SAMN08290443, study PRJNA428436) | hydrothermal vent metagenome | isolation source: Deep-sea hydrothermal vent chimney 1 | place: Pacific Ocean: Juan De Fuca Ridge
TAACACCACCAACTTATCTTTCAATTTCAACAATCTAGAAAAAGGCAATCGCCTTAGATCAGCAATGGAAATACCGATGAATTCATGTTCGGAAAATACTGTTTGGTCGTTCATCACCACTTTTTCAAAGGGGTAAACAGCATAAGCGTGCTTGAAATTTGGAGCGATGGCCGGCAGTTCTTTTTCTTGGTGCAAATGTTCTGATAAGAAATTATTGAGTTCTAAATATCCTTCATTGTTTTTTGCAATTGCCACAAAACAGGGATCCACCCCATTTCTAAAATCGATGCCCAGAATAGGTTTCACATCAAATTCAGATGCCTTGCGAACAAAATTGAGTGCTGCAGAAGTGTTATTGATATCGGTCAGCACCACTTGTTTTATATGGTTTTCTTGAGCCAATTGCAGCAGCACTGTCTCTGAAAATGTGCCGTAGCGAAGGCTGTAATATGTATGGCAGTTTAGGTACATGTTTTTTTAGGGTTTAGAAACTAGAAACTAGAAACTAGAAACTAGAAACTAGAAACTAGAATCGAGAGTCTGGACTTTTGTTTTGGTTCTTTGTCTTGTTTTTCATGTTGTGATTTATTATTTTCTGTGTGTGTCCTCCCTCAATCTCTCCTGAGGAGGGAAGCCTGCTTTCCCGTTTATCACTTTTGGGTCGAAAGAATCATCTCTTTGCTTATTTTGTAAATCTAGAATCGTACTTCATGCTTTCGACTATCTTTTTTGATCTTAGCTCTGGAAGCAAAGCGGTCTAGCATCTATTTTTATTGTGTCCTCCCTCGATCCCCGCCTGAATGGCAGGGCAGGCCTCCCATGGAGGGAAGTCTACTTTTCCCCGTTTATCACTTTTAGGTTGTAAAAATCACCTCTTTATTTATTTCGTAAATCTAAAATCGTACTTCCTATTGTTTTCTGTGCGCCAGTACCACTGGGGGTTGGCCATTGAACGGGTTGTGCATTCGCCCTATGGTTTTCGAGCCCATGCCTGAGGCTCTGATCACGCTTTTATCTCCGTAGCGTTTTCTAATGGTATCCATGGCATTGTAGAGGTTCAGGGTTTCCTCGGTGTCTTCAAACAGGTTAATCTGGTAATTACCACTTACCAAATGACTGAACCGAATGCCGACTAATCGTACCAACAATCTACGGTTGTACAGGGTTTTGAACATCTCTAAAATCTTGGGAATTAGAATATGGTCCGCACTGGTGTACGGAATTCGTAACTGTTTGGAGTAGGTGTTGAAATCGGAATACCGAATCTTGATAGCAATACAGGCCGTGAGTTTTTCACCCCTTCGCAATTGATAGGCCAGATTCTCGGTCATGGCTATGAGAACGCCTTTTAACTTTACTACATCAATGGTATCCTTATCAAAAGTACGTTCGGTTGAAATAGATTTTCGTTCGCAAAACGGAATCACAGGGGTATTGTCGATACCATTGGCCCGTCTCCAGATTATGGTGCCGTTCTTGCCTAGCACGCGTTGCATTACATCCATAGGCATCTCTTGAACCGTCTTTACTTGTCGTAAACCTAAATTTCGCAATACTTGGTAGGTCTTATCGCCCACCATGGGAATTTTTTTAATAGACAAAGGAGCCAGAAAAAGTTTCTCATAACCTTTGTCAACTTTCAATTGATTGTTGGGTTTGGCCTCATTGGTAGCCACTTTAGAAACCACTTTATTGCCCGATAGCCCAAATGAAATGGGAAGCCCCGTTTCTTTCATGATTTTTTGACGTAGCTCTGATGCATGTTTATAAGAGCCGAAAAAACGGTCCATTCCCGTAAGATCCCCATAAAACTCATCAATGCTCGATTTTTCAAATAACGGTAGGTGTTCTTTGATGATTTCGGTAACAGTATCAGAATGTTTACTGTACGTACCCGCATTGCCACGAATGACCACTGCTTCAGGGCAGAGCTCTTTTGCCATTCTCATGGGCATGCCCGAATGCACACCAAAACCACGGGTTTCATAACTACAGGCAGCCACTACGCCCCTATCACCTATACCGCCCACCAGCAAAGGTTTGTTTTGTAACTCGCTGTTGATAAGCCGTTCTACGGATACAAAAAAGGTATCTAGGTCTAGGTGAAGTATGGTCTTGTTCATAATTGCCAAAAAAAAGGAGGGGCGACTAAATTATGGAATATTTCCCAATAATTGGAATATATCCATTAAATAATTTATAGAAAACCCCGCACCAATATTTCGATGCAGGGCCTCAACCAAACTAACTCAAAATGAAACATTTTCTTTTTCAACCTCCCCGATAATACGACGGACCGAAAATTCCATTTTGGGCGATTATCAAAGGAGTCAAGGACGAACCGTTCTTGAAGGTGGTATTGGCCCATAATATCTTGCCCGTATTGGCATCCATACTCAACAGTCCTGTAATATTGTCACTATCATCGATATCATACCCAAGAAAGAACAAGCGACCATTAGCATAAACCGGACTGCTATCTATAGAAACCTTATCTCGAAACCATAGCTGTTTTCCATCTGATAGTGCTACAGCAAATGGGCGGCCGTTGGCAAAAGGAAAACTAGAAGCTTCTTCATATACTCCAAAAACCACATTTTCCACAATTACAGGACTCCAAATAGTATCGAAACCCGTATCCAGTTCCCATATAATGTTGCCGGTATTGATATCTAGACAGTACATAGCGGAATGAATTGATTGCCCTAAAGGAATACCCTGTACGACCAGTCTATCTCTTGATATGTTGGGCGTACCTATACCATTCGCTTCAAAAACCCATTGCGTCTCAAAGGTGTCTGCGTTCAGGGCATACAGATTCTTTGCTGGGACAATAAGTGTATTGCCGATAAATATAGGTGTTCCACTAACGTTATGGGGCAGTTCACGCTTATCCAACAATTCTCCCGTTTGCTTGTTCAACACATGAACGTAGGCGGGAAGATCACTTATAAAACCTTCTTTGGAGAAGATAAATACCTTATCGCCATGAACGATGGGCGTACCCGCTTCGTTGAGCAAATCATCTAGATCACCATCGGGATCTGTGGAATAGTACCATTTTAAATTGCCCGTATTTTCATCTAATGCCACCACAACACCATAACCCCCAGATGCATAGCACACACCATCAAAACATACCGTTGCCGACAGGCCATTGCTGCTAAAATGATATTCCAACATGGGAGTGTCCCACACAAAACTTTTGCCGGCCACATCCAAAGCATTGACCGAATTGTCATCTGTGGTCACATAGATCTTACCGTTATCATAATCTGCAAGAATTTCAAGGTCGGTCAAATCTTTAAAAGCGTAGATGAGTTGTTCTTGACCGGTTTCAGTATCTACGGTAAACACGTTTTCATGGGAAGAGGTAATCAAAAAATCGTTCAGTTCAGGATTTCCCGACACAATATTTCCACTACTGGGAATTGGGTCATCAGATCCAGCCTCCCCATCAGATTCTTTTGAACAGCCCATAAAAGCTATGATTGCCAATAAGAAGAATATGGGGAATCTTGAAAATCTGTTTTTTTCCTTTTTCACCTGTATAGATTTGCTTGTTCGATTTTTTATAAGACCCTAAAATCAAAGATTTCAGATTGCGATGTATTGCTTTCGTTATCTTTTGTAATGACCCTCCAATAATAGGTTTGACCAGAACTAATATCGACATTCATGGTATTTTGTGCTGTGCTACCCAAACTTGCTGTCGGGCTGACATCGGTTCCGAAAAATACTTCATATTCTGAAATATCATTATCTACATCGCTACCCAGCCACTCTAAACTTATGCTTCCGGCAATGCCCACGGTCTGTCCTCTTGTGGGGTTTACCGCTTCTGCTGGAAAAGGTGCGTAATTCTCTACCCCGTGACCTGCGTTATAGAACTTCCATTTCGCACTGGTCAAGTCTCCTCCTTCTGCTGATTTCGAGACTACAAACCATTCGTAGGGTACGTTGCGCTCTAGGGTAATGTCGGCCTCGTTGGCGTTTACGGTAGCCTTCATGGTATTGTCAGAATTTAGATTTCTCACATTTACCTCGTAACTGTCTGTATTTGACGAGGTCTCCCATTGAAAGGTTATGGTGCTTTCTAAATTATTGATTACGGTACCTTCTGTGCATTCAGAATTATTTTCAGGAAACACCAATTTTGCAGATCCAGGTTCGCCTACATCAGAGCCATCATCCTTCTTACAGGCGGTCACGAACAAAAAGACGATTAAAGTGATTTTTAGTATTTGTTTCATTGCTTTATAATTTTGTAGGTTTCTGTTTTGTCATTAATATGCACCGATAATACATAAATACCCGATTGCAGCATGTCAGCATCGATCTTTAATTCATTGGTGCTGCCATCGATCGTTTTTCGATATACCGTTCTGCCGTCAAGCGTGTTCAATTGCAACTGTATCGGTGAGGTAGCTACAGTGTTCAGTTGAACTGTTATTTCACCACTTTGTACAGGATTGGGGTATACAACGATCTTGGTAGAATCCAAATCAATGTTCTCCTCATAAGTGCCTTGACAATTTTTATCTGTTTTAACCGTCAATCTTGTCGCCGATGTTTTTATGGGAAGGGTAACCTCAGACTCTGAAGTAGTATATTCGTCTTCGTTTAGGTGGATGGTATATAAATCACCTCCTGACAAATTAAGCGTAACCTCTTTACCGGTCAAATTGACTTTTGATATTACCGAAAGTTGTTCTGGCTCGGCAATCATCACATCAAAACAATTCTCATACCCTGTCTGGCCTTCTACGGTGATGCAAATGGTATATTGACCGCCCTGCAGATCTTCAAAAGAAATCGTGTTCGTAAAACTGTTGGAAGCATTTGCCCCGTTGCCGGTAAGCGTTGCCGTATAATTGTAATTGGCAACGGCATCTATTTGTATGGTGCCGTTGTTGCTGGCAGCACATGCTTCACCTTTTGATAGTACTCTGAAATTATTCGCTGGTAGCGAAAATATTTCGCATCCGGTAATATCTACAACCGTACCGGCCGGCGTATTCGAGCACTGGTCCAGATCATTGGGTACGCCATCGCCATCAGAATCATTCGGATCTGGATCTGTTCCGCCACTGCTCAAGCGTACCGTAAAGTTCTTCGTTGAGCCATCTTCGGCAGTCACGGTGTATATCACAGGGCTGGTAAAGTCGTTGATAGATACCCCATTTTGTTGTGCGGTATCGCCCACGCTTACGTTCGACTTGGCTGAGTGGGCAAAGGTAGCCACCAAATTCGCCACATTTATATTGTTGGGCAGTTCAATGGTGATCTCGTCGCCATTGATCATACCGATGGCAGCAGGGTTGATTACATTGAATCTGAAATCGGTGATTTCTTTTTCGCTGCTCAAAATACTTCTTTGCCCAACCGTATACCAGATACCCCATTTTCCGTTGGGGATTAACTCGGTGGCATTGCCCGATGGACTTATTTTATCGGAGGCCATATTGATGACCAAAATATTTTCATCACTGCCGTTGTTGGTGTCAAAAATCATTTTGTCGTCGTTCTTGGAGTAATTCGGAAAACCTAATTTGTTGTTCTCAAATACGGTCTTTATCTCACCGGTCTCAATATTTGCCGTGATTACTTCGTATACATTATTAGAACTGTCAAAGTAGTCAAAGGCCAGAATGTTTCCCGAAGTTTTGGAAAAGGATGGGTTGCCGATACTCACCCCCTCAGGTAGATTTGAAAATAGTTTTTGTATGGTACCATCGCCATAGGTATTTGACTGGTTGTCCCAGACCTTCATGGCGCCAACATCCCAATAATCGATATTTTGGCCATTATTGTTTTCAAGGCGGTTTAAGGCATCATAAATCAGGTATTGTCCCGAATAGTCCCATTCAAGTGCATCTGGGTAGAGTACCTCGCCCGTGATCACACCATCTGCCGATGTGGGGTTGTACAGTTCAAACTCCCTAAAATCACCATTGACCAGATCGAGGATAAAAACGATGTTCGATTCATCATTCTTGACCGCGGCAAATTTTGTTCCATCCTTTGAAAGTGACACTGCCGCCCAAACGGACTGATCTGAGATTACAGTTTCCTCAGGGTTATTGGGGTCTAAGGTAACACCGTTTATGGTATTGTCCTCAGTTACATAAATGGCAATACTACCATCATCTGAAACACTGGGTTTTCTAAATAATTTGGTAGTGGTCAACGGAAAATATTCAGTTGCCTGGGTGTCTGATATATATAGGGTATTCGCATCGCTGGATCTAATATCAAGACTTAGAATAAAATCGTCACCATCAGCCGTGGGAATATCATTGTCGGTATCGGTAGGTGCTCCGCCTGTAATACCGACCGTATCGAATGCAGACTCTGCCGCCTGAACTTCTGGTGAACCAACGCCGTGGAGGTCAGTAGCCGATTGTATTACCGCTAGCCGTAGATCAATGAATTGAGAAGAAACGGTCAAATAATTATCTAAAGCTCTATAATATACTTGTTCGGCTTTGTCTTTGCCGATATCGGTGGCAATTAGATAATAGGCCCTATTGCAAATACCACTATTGATGTGCACCCCGCCATTATCTTGATCACCAGTGTAATATTCGGTCATGTCTTTGGGTTGCCACCCTCTATCACTTAATGAACTACCACCGTTATTGGGGTTTTGCATATTGCGCAAAGCTCCTGAGCTAAAGTATTGGGTGTTTACAATATCTTCGCCCAATAACCAATCATCCCTATCTATCATTGTACCAAAAATATCGGCAAATGACTCGTTTATAGCACCTGACTCGTATCTATATTCCAAATTGGCCGTAGCACCGATTACCCCATGCGACATTTCATGACCGCCCACATCCAACGATCCCGCCAAGGGGGTAAATGCTACATTACCATTGCCATAGAACATGGCCTTACCGTTCCAGAATGCGTTATCCATACCGCCATTTGTATCGCGATCGGCCACATTGATAAAGGAAATAATGGTGCCGCCTTGGCCATTGATAGAGTTTCTGTTGAATGTATTTCTAAAATATTCGTAGGATACATCTGCGTTGTAATGTGCTGAAACTCCTGTCGGATCGTTCCAAGAATTACTGGTTGAGGTTACGTGAAAAATTTTGACCCCTTCAACGGGTGCCTCATTTCTTAGGTCCAAGGTCAAAATGCCCCCAACGGGGTTGTCGGGCAATTCAGATTGTCCGGCATTGTACATAGGTTTTGAAATGTTCAGCATATAGTTCGTGCCGTTTTCACTATACGTGTCGATCTGGCGATTTACCCCATTCAAATCTAGGCCATTGCTGTTTTCTGGTGGTGAAGCTTCCGAGACATGAGAATCGTTATGTTCATCAAGTTCAATGTGCATGGCACAGCTATGGTAGTATTTATCGACAATTTTTCCTGTTTGGGCATCGATGAAATATTCCCATCGATCCATAATATCAGGATAAACGGTAAGGTGTCTCACCAATACCTCCTTACCATCCATAGCATATATCAACAGTTCTTCCTCGGGTTCTGAAACAGTCAGTACGGCATCGGTTTTGGCGGTCGTACTTTTGGGTAATTCTGCCCCTAGATCGCTTTCGATAAGGGTAAGGGCCTTTGATACAGAAATCTTAGGAACGACATTTGTCAATGTGGGGGTAGGTTTGTTTCTTCCGTTTAAGACCCGTACTTGCCCCTTTTTGTTAAGATGCACCACTACTTGGGCACCATATACTTTTATGCCTTTATAAACCTGTTGCATTTTGATATGCGTCTGACCCAAGGCATCGGTCTTTTGGACAATGGTTTTGAATTCGGATATTGGGTCGTTGATATGAAGTAGTCCTTTTACATCGATCAGATAATCTTTACTGACAGATTCTACAGATTGGCCGTGCATCAATTTTGCCGTTTCGGCCGTTGCTTCGCTCTTGATATATAGGGGTATTCCTGTGCTTGATTTCCCAAATACCTTGTGGCTGTATAGAGACGGTGTGGAAACAGAGTTGAATACCGAGGGCATCTGAAAATTTCGGTTACCCGATTTTGTACTTCGAGCTTGAGGCTTTATTTGAATTTTCGGGTAATTGAACTTTGTGATCTGAGCAGGCTTGGCAGTAGTCGCTTTGGCGTGCCGCTTATCATCAAAAGTAGATTGGGCATTGGCCGTTCTTGCAAAGAGCAATAGAAGTATAATGCTGAGGAGTATTGTTTTTTTCATAGCTGTTCTATTTTAAAGTAGTTCTTAATCGATCGTACAATTCTTGGCATTCATTGGAAACTTTGTGATCGTTCGATCCCCATGTGACCTTGTGCCCAGCATCTCCGTTTACCTCCTCCAAAAAATAGTACATGTTTCCTGGATAATCAAAATCCAATTCAGAAAGTGTTAGCTCGGCCATTTGCGCAAAACACGCCTTGGCTTCCTTTTTACCGATATTTTCAAGTTCTTTGTTTTCACCGGTCAATGAATTGGAATGGAAAAGTTGTCCGTTTTCCAATAAGATATAGGTGTCGACAGCTCCGGTTATACCACCACCCTTTCCAAAGATAATTTGATTGTCGGGTAAATTTTCGGTGGTATATTGCTGTGGTTTGCACCCAATGGTAAAAAGTATAAGTACAGTGCTAAAAATAAGGTTGGTTTTCATTTTCATAGGGTTTAATACAAATTACCGTTAAAAATATAGGGGCTCTGATGCCTCCCATTATAAGTCCAAGGTATAAAAAACAGTCGCTCAACGAAATACCCATAAAATTGTATTTTTTTCTACTGGTTTTCGGGTATGCGAATTGTAGGTGAATCCATATATTTTCTATACGTCAATACTGACTGCCTTTAAAACTTATAACCGACTGACAATTTAAACACGCTCAGTCTGTCGGTTTCATTTGGATCATTGGAAAGATTGGCCAAGCCAATATCGAATGATACTCCGACGGTCATTGCTTCGAACAATTCCACTCCGCTACCAAAGGTCAGCCCCGCATCAAAGCCTTTGAACAGGTTGTTGGGTGTGTTTCCTATGGGAAATTTAACCCCGTTTATTTTATTTGACAGCATAAAACCAAAGTAACCACCGGCCAAACCGTAAAGTCTTGCATCACCAAATTCCACAATGTACCCTTTGACATTTATTGGAATTTCGATAAAGAGCAGCTTTGACTTAAGAATTTGATTGTTTCCCGCAATTTTGAATCCTTTTTGGGTAAACATGACCCCGGGCTCTATTGAAATAATATCAGAAATCTCTATTTCGTACGTCGGCCCTACATGAAAAGAAAAGACAGATTGGGGTATATTGCTTTTGACCCCTTGGGTTTTTAATGTTATACTAGCTATACCTATACCACCTTTTACTCCAAATTGGCTATAGGCCGTACAACTTAATAAAGCGACTAAAAGAATTAATGGGATTCTACTTATTTTTTTCATGATAATAATGTTTAAAGGATTAAAGATTGTGCTATTCAAAATTTTTATTTGTTTGATGAGAGCAAGGTATATCAAAACCCAGCTCAGGGAAATACCCCTAAGATTGTATTTTTTTCTACTGGTTTTCCAGTATATTCATTGGGCATATATCAACTTTATCAGACATTATATATACCTTGTAAGACCAATTACCACTAGCATGAAGACAAAATATACAATGATAAGAACAGTACTGTTGTTTGTATTTGCTACTGTATTGGTCAACGCCCAAAAAAGTAGGGAACAAAAGATAGATGGCTTAGAAAAAGAGTTAAGTGCCACCAAATCAGATTCGATTAAGATTGTGTTAAAGTGCAAGCTTTCGCAAAATTATGCCGGCATAGATTCGTTACGTTCTTTTGAACTTGGATACCAAGCTCTAGAGCTTTCACAGAAAACAAATAACAAGTCCGGTCTTGCAAATGCATATTTTGCCTTGGGGTATGGGTACGGAAATTATGATGATACCCAAAATTCAAAAAAGTATTATTCTTTGGCGAAAGAGTTATATGGCAAGTTAATCGCAATCAACTCTTCTGAACAAAACATTAACCTTTGGGTGATGACCACTTACAACCTTGGTACCATATATGGGCGTGAAGGGTATGTGAACGAAGAACTGAAATCGATGATAGAAGTAGCTCCTTTAGTAGAAAAAATGAAAGATACCGGTGTTATGGCCATTCTAAGCTCTAACCTTGGTATACGATTCTCTAATTTGGAACATTACGATAAGGCCTACGAATATTTTAAGAAAAGTAATGTGTTATTTGAAAAATCAAACCGGATCAATGGCCAGGTTTATGGTAATCTGGCTTTTTCAATGTGCTTGTACAAAATGGATTCGATTACCGAGATGAGGTCTATTCTGGATAAAGTTAAAAAAGAGCTTGATAAAATGCCCAAAGCTCGAGAGTGGGATCTTTACTTTATTTATCGTGGGCTTTACCATACTTCGATAAAGGAATACGAAAAAGCCCTTTCCTACTATGAAAAGGCTAAAGAAACCATAGACAAGAATAAAATGACAGCCCACCTTGAAGAGTTGTACTCGGGTTATATGACTACCTATGATGCCGCAAAAAACAATAAAATGTCTAAAGTGTATGCCTTGAAATATACAGCATTGTTGGGCAACAATACCTTTGGGGAAAAACGCATGAACGCGTATAAAATCTTAGCTGAGTATGAGGAAAAAGACAAGAATTTTTCAAAGGCCTATGAATACCTTACCAAATATAGACAGTTGAAGGATAGTATTACAATAGACTCGATGAATATGGAAATCAGACAATTGGAACTACTGTACCAAACAGAAAAAAAAGAGAAAAGAATACTTGATTTAAAGAACAAGAACAATGTAACCGCTCTTGCTTTGGAAAAAAGGTTGTCTTTGAGCTATTTCATGATTATGACAATTGGTATTTTGGTCATTGTCTTGACAATTGGCTATATTATATACAAGAACAAACTTCGGAAAGCTCAGATAAAAGAAAGAAAGCGGGAAACTGAAGTAAAAGAATTGAGGCAAGAGCAGCAGAACAAAATATTTTCGGCCATGATCGAGAGCCAAGAAAAAGAGCGCAAACGTTTGGCAATAAATCTTCATGATGGCCTTGGGGGAAGGTTGTCGGGCATAAGTCTCAACCTTTCGAAGTTAAACAAAGACGAGCCCAAACAATATCCTAAAAAACAGTTGCGGAAGGTAATGAAAGATTTAGCCGATTCCCTTACCGAGCTTCGAGGCATTGCTCGTAATATGATGCCCGAGACTTTGTTGAAATTCGGTCTTTACGCCGCACTGAAAGATTATTGCAGCAGCATGAACAGCAACAGATTGAAAGTAACCCTACAATTTTATGGGTCTGACAAGGGTATATCAACAAACCAGCAAGTGACCATGTACAGGGTTATTCAAGAACTCATCAACAATGCTATAAAGCACGCCAGGGCTTCTGAGGTTCTGGTGCAGTATATGCGCGAAGGAAATATCATTGACATTACCGTAGAGGACAACGGTGTTGGAATGGACAAAGAAGTTCTTGAAAATGAGGCCTCTGGTATGGGGCTTGCGAACTTACGTACCCGGGTGGCCTATTTAAACGGTGATTTAGATTTTCAAACAGTTGAGAACGAAGGTACAACGGTCAACGTACATATAAATATAGATGCAGCGTAAAACCAAAATTGTTTTTCGAGTTCAGTCATTCGTGATATGTATAATCGAATAAAAAAAATAAGTATCTAACTACTGACCTCTAAAAAAATTAAATGAAAATACCTCAAAAGCTGTATTTTTTTCTACTGGTTTTCCAGTATATTGAATGTTTGGTATTTATAATGCCACATAGATGACGTATCTTGTCTTATGCCATAACCCAAGATGGGTTCTATAATTAAATGTACTTACGAATGCGTTTTATATTCTTCATTTTAGCGTTGTTCCTATCCTTGCCGATTGGTGCCCAAAACGGTATGGAGTCTCAGATCGATAGCTTGGAGAATGAATTGAAAAAGGCCAAAGTAGATACGACCAAGGCAAATATCATGAGCTTGCTGACACGAGCTTATGGGGGGGTCGATTCCATCTTGACCTTTGAACGGGGTTTCGAGGCTTTGAAGATCAGTCAAAAAATAGGTTATGAGAAAGGTATCATGGATGCCTACATAGCTTTGGGAGGAGGGTTTATGGATTATTTCAATTTGGAAAAAGCAGAAGAATACTTAAAATTAGGTATCGCCCAGGCCGATAAGGTAATTGCCAAAGACCCATCAAAACAAAATCTTAAACTATGGCTACGGGGCAATTACAATCTTGGTGTTACCTATGGTTACAAAGGAGACAATGATGCAGAAATAGCCTACGCCCAAAAAACCATTCCCGTAGCAGAACGTATCGGAGATACCATTTTCGTAGCGGTTGCCTATACCAACCTAGCAATCAAATACTTAGATTTTAAACGATATCCAGAGGCCTATAAAAATTTTATAAAAAGCGGGGTGCTCTACGAACAACTGAACGACCCCGATGATTTTGTTTATGATGGCCTTTTCTTTTCCGAGCTACTTTATGAAATGGATTCACTTTCTAAAATGAAAAAGATTCTTACTAAAGTAAAAACGTATTTAGATAAAGTGCCAAATTCGATTAATTGGCACTTATATCACTCCCATATGGGAATGTATTTGACAGGAATAGGCAAATATGAAGAGGCTATTGCTTCCTATGACAAATCCTCTGTTATTCTGGAAAAAAGGAAACGGAAGGTGTTTAAGATAGAATTATTGGAGAAATATGCTGAGACATATTATAAAATGGGAGACCTTGTTAAAGCTAAAGAGCAAATGTACCGTTTTCAAGATATTGCACTTAAGGAAAAAAATAAACAACATCAATTCGAGGCCTATGACAAACTTGCAAGGTATGAGGCTGAATCAAAAAATCATGAAAAGGCATATTTGAACTTGGCCGAAGCAATTAAAATTGCTGATATTCTGGTTATTGAACAGACACAGGAAAACATGCACCGTCTTGAATTGCAATACCAAACGGCCCAAAAAGAGAAGGAGATATTGGCCTTAAAAAATGAAAACAACAAATCGGCCCTATCCCTAGAGAGGAAGAAATCACAGGGATATCTGATGGGAATAGTTATCAGCACCCTTGCCTTTTTATTGTTTATGGGATATTTGTTTTATCGAAAAAAATTAAGAAAGGCAAAAATAAAGGAAAGTAGGCAAGAAGAAGAGGTGATTCTATTAAAACAAGAACAGCAGAACAAGATATTCTCAGCCATGATCGAAGGCCAGGAAAAAGAACGCAAACGTTTGGCAATAGATCTTCATGATGGCCTAGGGGGAAGGTTATCAGGTATAAGTCTAAATCTTTCCAAATTGGACAAGGACGAGCCAAAACAGTACCCTAAAAAACAATTGAAAAAGGTGATGAAAGATTTGGATGACTCGCTGACCGAATTGCGCAATATTGCCCGTAATATGATGCCCGAAACCTTGGTGAAATTTGGCCTTCAAGCAGCCCTAAACGATTATTGCAGCAGTATGACCAGAAGCGAAACCAAAGTAACCCTACAGTTTTATGGCTCTGACAAAGATATTGACATTCACCAACAAGTTACCATATACCGGGTGGTACAAGAGCTGATCAGTAATGCCATAAAACATGCCAAAGCCACCGAGGTTTTAGTACAATATATGCGGGAAGGAAATAATGTTGACATTACTGTAGAGGATAACGGTATAGGAATAGAGAAAGAAGTTCTTGAAAATAAAGGCTCTGGTATGGGGCTTTCCAATTTACGTACTCGTGTGGCGTACCTAAAGGGAGTTTTGGATTTTCATACAGAACAGAATGAGGGTACAACAGTTAACGTTCATATAAATATAAATGCAGCAGCCTAAACCAATTAAAGTATTGATAGTAGATGACCATCCGATGGTCATAGAAGGCTTAAAAACCCTTTTGAGCGACGATGAAAGAGTAGTAGTGCACACCCATTTTATCAACGGTCAGGATACATTGGATTTCTTGGAAAAAGAAACGGTAGATGTTATTCTATTAGATGTAAACCTACCCGATATCAGTGGGGTGGAAATGGTAAAGCTAATTCTTGACAAACGAGCTACAATTAGCATATTAGGGCTGAGCACCTATAGCGAGCCCAGTATTATCAACCAAATGATCAAGAACGGGGTCAAAGGGTATCTCTTGAAAAATGCTACGGCAGATGAACTCGTAAATGCAATTTCGCAAGTACATTTGGGCAATTTTTATTTTGGAACCGAAATACAAAAAATATTGGCCGATTCGGTTACCCAAGATGCTATGGATATTCCACGGCTGACCAGAAGGGAAAAACACATTTTGCAGTTAATCGCAGAGGGCAAAACGACCAACGTAATAGCCGAAGAGCTTTTTATTAGTCCACTTACCGTTGAAACCCATCGTAGAAACCTAATGCAGAAAATGGACGTGTCGAATGCGGCCGCACTTGTAAAATTCGCTGTTGAGAAAAAGTTGATATAGGAATAAACTACCTCGACCCAAAGGTCCGAGGGATTAAATAGGGTTTTCTCTTTTTGTTTTAACGCAAACGTCGGGAAATTTCACCCTTTTTGGCTATCGCCCTGCGATTAAAAATTGAAATATTCCTTGGCATTATTGTATGAAATATCTTGAATCAATTGTCCGATCCATTCCATATCATTGGGTAGTTCGCCCCTTTTGATCTCATCGCCAAAAAGATTGCACAGAATACGCCTGAAGTATTCGTGCCTTGGAAAAGACAGAAAGCTTCTTGAATCTGTTAGCATTCCCACAAAACAACTTATGAGTCCTATATTTGATAGGGCGTTCAATTGTTTGGTCATGCCATCTTTTTGATCTAAAAACCACCAGCCTGCACCAAATTGCACCTTACCTTTTACCGAGCCATCGTTAAAGTTGCCGATCATGGCGGCCATAACCTCATTATCGCTAGGGTTCAGATTATAAATGATGGTTTTCGTCAGCTTGTCTTTGCCGTCAAGGCGATTTAGAAATTTTGAAAGGTTTTTTGCCTGTGGCCAATCTCCAATAGAATCCCAACCAGTGTCAGCTCCGAGCAAATTGTGCATTCTGCTGTTATTGTTTCTTAGCGCTCCTAAATGAAACTGTTGCACCCATCCGAATTCATAATAGGTCTCTGACAAAAACTGCAGCAAGGCACTTTGAAATTTTAAGGCGTTCTCATGAGAGATCTTACTGTTTTCCCTTCTTTTTTTAAAGATTGATTTCACTTCATTTTCGGTAAAATCGGCTACGGGAATATATTCGAGCCCATGATCGCACAGCGTGCACCCGTTCTGATTGAAATATTCGATTCTTTTTCTTAGAACCGAACAAAGATCGTCATAAGAAGCAATGGTCTCGTTGGCAGCAGCTTCTAACGAATCTAAATACGTATTATAGCCCTTGTCTTGTATGAAAATTGCTTTGTCAGGCCTAAAAGCGGTGCTTACTTTGGTCTTGAAATCGCTTTTCGCCAATTTTTGATGGTATTGCAGAGTATCAGTTGGGTCTTCAGTGGTACAGAGTACTTCAACGTTCATTTTAGACAAAAGGCTTTGACAGCTGTATTCAGGAGTTTTTAATTTTTCGGATGCCTCCTCAAATATCAAATCCGCATTTTTAGAGGATAAGAGATCCGTGATTCCGAAATATCTGTTCAGTTCAAGGTGTGTCCAATGATATAGGGGATTTCGCATAGTGTACGGCACGGTATAGGCCCATTTTTGAAACTTCTCTTTTGCGGTTGCATTACCTGTTATAAACTGTTCGTCAATGCCTAAGGTTCGCATTGCCCGCCATTTATAATGATCACCATCGATCCAAACTTCACTGATCGAATCAAAAATCGTATTCTCGGCTATTTGTTGGGGCGGTAAATGATTGTGGTAGTCCAAAATCGGCATTTTGCTCGCATAATCGTGGTAGAGTTCTACCGCGTATTTGTTTTCCAAAAGAAAATTAGCATGAATAAATCCATTTGTATTCTGCATTGGCCGATTGTATTAATAGAACTCAAGACGAGTTCATAAAGTCAGACGCACTACTATTCTGTTCGTAATCGCACGTAAATTAAAAATAATTTTTATCTTCAATGACATTATTAGAAAGAAACCATCCTATTATGCATATAAAAAAAGAACTATGAAAATCTGTAATCGTATTATACTGCTTACTATGCTCTTCACATTGACACTTTCTTCACAAGAAGGTTGGATCATGCTTTTCAACGGTAAAGACCTATCTAATTTTCATCAACTAAACGGGGAAGCCAACTACATAGTGAAAAACCAAGAGCTAATAGGAACTTCAAAGCTTGGTACGCCAAACAGTTTTCTGGCTACTAAAAAAACATACGGTGATTTTATCTTGGAGTTCGATGTTCTCGTGGAAAACGGACTCAACTCTGGGGTTCAATTTAGAAGTTTGAGTTCTAAGGATGTAATGGATGGGCGCGTACATGGGTATCAGTGTGAAATTGAAACCAGTTCACGAAAATGGGCCGGGGGTATTTATGACGAAGCCAGAAATGGGTGGTTATACCCCTTATCGAGAAATGTCAAGGGTCAAAATGCCTTTGTTAATGGGGAATGGAACCATTATAGAATCGAGGCAATAGGCACTTCGATTCGAACTTTTATTAATAATATACAATGTGCAAATCTTGTAGATGATACTACTGCTGAAGGCTTTATCGCTTTTCAAGTGCACGGCATTCATGATGATAATTTGGAAGGAAAAACCGTGAAATGGAAGAATATAAAAATCAAAACAACTGATCTAGGTGCATCTAGAAACAAGGTGGCTATTGAGGTGCCCGAAATCAGTTACATAACCAACCAACTAACCGAAAATGAAATTCGAAAGGGATGGCGACTTTTATGGGACGGTAAAACTACCAAAGGATGGAGAGGTGCCAAATCAGATGTTTTTCCTGAAAAGGGTTGGAAAATGGAGAACGGTATCATGACCGTAGTTTCTTCAGGAGGAGGTGAATCTAATAATGGGGGCGATATCGTAACCGAAGATTCGTTCAGCAATTTTGAACTAAGTGTCGATTTTAAAATTACCGAAGGCGCCAATAGCGGTATTAAATATTTTGTAGACGCTGATCTAAACAAAGGAGAGGGTTCTGCCATTGGGTTAGAATTTCAGGTTTTAGATGATAAAATCCACCTTGATGCGTCAAATGGTAAAAATGGTAATCGTACCATGGGCTCACTTTACGATCTGATCAGGGCAGAGGATGCCAAATACGGAAAAGGCAATAATTTTAAGGGTACCGGTAAATGGAACAACGCCCGTATTGTTGTAAAGGGCGGTCATGTCGAGCATTGGCTCAATCATGTGAAAATAGTCGAATTTGATCGCTTCAGTCAGGCTTTTAAAGCCTTAGTAGAAAAAAGCAAA
>VAPK010479601.1_pt1 | contig 17420 bp, 17 predicted proteins | sample 3395031 | NCBI WGS metagenome assembly VAPK01 (sample SAMN08290443, study PRJNA428436) | hydrothermal vent metagenome | isolation source: Deep-sea hydrothermal vent chimney 1 | place: Pacific Ocean: Juan De Fuca Ridge
GCGTCAACAGCAATGTCTGCCATATGACTGGCGCGTTCGTCAAAGCCACCAAACTCGCCGCCGTAGCGAATGGGGCGACCCATCTGGTACGCCAGTTCTGGCACAATCTCGTCGTTCATTTCCCCGACGCGGGCAACCCCGGCCCGCACCAGCTTGATACGTTCAGCCAGCGGGCGCGCCGCCCAGTCTTTTTGCGCCGCCTTAGCACGCGCCACAGCGTCACTTGCCTGCTTAAGGGTTAGTACAGGGCGTTCAGCGTAAAGCGACCCATCAATGGGTGAAATACATTTCAGTGTTTTTGTCATGGTGTCAGGCTCTCTCAAATCCGCGGGCTATTTCATAGTCGGTTACCACGCGATCAAACTCTTCTACTTCCCATTCAGCAGCCCGTGTGTAGTGCTCAACCACATCGTCGCCAAGGGCTGCACGCAACATTTTTGAACCTTTTAAAGTCGCCGCCGCGTCACGCAGAGTGGATGGAATTTCACCCGCGTCACCCTTTTCATACGCGTCGCCGGACAGCGGTGGTTTCAGGTCCAGTTTTTCCTCAATCCCGGCGATCCCGGCGGCGATCTGAACCGCCTGCGCCAAATAGGGGTTCATATCCGCCCCTCCAATCCGGCATTCCACCCGAACGGCCTTGGACCCTTCGCCAACCAGACGGAAACCGGCAGTGCGATTGTCAACGGACCAGACCGTACCAGTCGGCGCGAAGGTGCCCTTTTGAAAGCGTTTGTAGCTGTTCACATAGGGCGCTAGGAAATAAGTGCAGTCAGGCGAATATTTGATCAGCCCGGCCATATACTGGCGCATCAGCTTGGACATGCCAAAATCGCCCTTGGGGTCATAGAATGCGGGCTTGCCATCTTTCCAAAGCGACTGATGCACATGCGAAGCACTACCAACACGGTCCTTGTGCCACTTGGGCAAGAACGTAACCGAGCGGCCCTGTTGCCAGGCAATTTCTTTGGTCGCATGCTTGGCAATGGTGTGGTTGTCGGCGCATTCCAGCGCTTCGGCGTAGCGAATATTCAGCTCTTCCTGCCCGGCCTCGGCCTCCCCCTTGGTGCCTTCAACCGGGATGCCAGCGGCATACAGATGGTTGCGCAGCGGACGCATGATGTCTTCTTCTTTGGTGGTCTGAAGGATGTGGTAATCTTCGTTATAGGCACTGATAGGCGTCAGGTCGCTGTAGCCTTCACGCGCCATTTCAGCGAAGCTCTTTTCAAAGATGAAAAACTCCAGCTCGGTGGCCATAATGGCGCTGAACCCCATATCCTTCAAACGCTCAATCTGAGCCTTAAGAATGGCGCGGGGGCTGTGCGGGACGGGCTTATGGGTGTGGTGATCCAGCACGTCACACAGGACCATCGCGGTACCTTCCAGCCACGGCATCAACCGCAATGTTGAAAGATCAGGCTTCATAATATAATCGCCGTAACCCGCCTGCCAACTGGTCGAGGCGTAGCCTTCGACGGTGTACATCTCCAGGTCGGTGGCCAGCAGGTAATTACAGGCATGGGTTTCTTCCCACGCACTTTCAACAAAATGATGGCCAAGAATACGCTTGCCCATCAACCGGCCCTGCATATCGATCAGACAGACCAGAACGGTATCAACTTCACCGCTTTTCACCGCCTTTTTCAGGGCGTCAAATGTTAGATTGCCGGGCATAGTGGCTCCTTGAAACTCGTGGGTCTGCGAGGAGCCATAACAGCACCCCGCAATGTCTTATTAGCCGTAACGGTAGGGCCGTCCAGCCTTAACCATATCAGCGTTGTAGGCTTTGAAGATTTCCACAACTTTGCGCTTAATATCGCTTTCAGCAGCGATCTCTTCCCAGAACTCCTGCGCCGCAGCTTCGACCGTATCCCATTCTTCATCCGGTATCGTGGTCAGCTGCATTTTTGGACCATTGACCCGCAATGCTGCTTCACCGCCCCAGTACCACCACTGACGATAGTAATGTGACTGATCCGTGCAAACCCGGAAAAGGGTTTGCAGGTCTTCCGGCAGCTCATTCCAGCGATCCATATTTGCAAAGAACGATCCGGCCCAAGCGCCTGAAATATTATTGGTCAGGAAGTAGTTGGTCACATCAGCCCAACCAACAGTATAGTCCTCGGTGATGCCCGACCAGGCGATGCCGTCAAGTTCACCGGTTTGTACGGCGACCTCAATATCTTCCCATGGCAGGGTCACAGGAACCACACCAAACTGGGTCAGGAACCGACCCGCAGTTGGGAACGTAAAGACACGCAGGCCTTTCAGGTCTTCCAGGCTGTTGATCGGATCTTTGGTGGCAAAATGGCAAGGATCCCATGCCCCGGCGCTGATGTGCTTGACGCCAACCTTGGAATACTCTTCGTCCCAGATTTCGTTCAGACCATACTGGTTAAACAGCACCGGCACATCCAGAGAATAGCGGGATGCAAAGGGGAAGTACCCGCCAAACACAGTCACTTCGGTTGGTGACGCCATACTGTCATCATCTGACTGCACCGCATCAATCGTGCCTTTCTGCATGGCGCGGAAAAGTTCCCCGGTTGGGACCAGTTGATCTGCAAAGAACAGCTCAATCTGCATCCGGTCTCCGGCGATCTTGTTGAACATTTCAATCGCCGGTGTGATCACCTCTGCTGCCAATGCCGGACCCGCATATGTCTGCATCCGCCAGCGAATGGTGGATTGCGCAAGTGCCGGTGTGGCAAGTGCCGCGGCGGGCGCTAATGCCGCGCCCTTAATAAATTTACGTCTGGTTGTCATAACTCTCTCCTTGTTGGTTATTCTAGCTTGATGCTTCGCACCTCTTCATTGCTCCGTTTTGCCGGAGTTCTTTTTATATTCCATAGACATAATGTGGCAGCCACAGTGCTATATTCGGAAACACCATGATCAGAATAAGCGCCAGTAGCATGACCACAATGAACGGGAAGATGGACCCGTAAATGTCTTTCAACGTGATCTCGGGCGGGGCCATCGCGCGCATTAAAAACAGGTTATAGCCAAAGGGCGGCGTCATATAGGCGATCTGCGTGGTGACCGTATAGAGGATACCATACCATATCAGATCAAACCCCAGTTCCCCCACCAGCGGCACATATAGCGGCGCGACGATGACCAGCATCGCCGTGTCATCCAGAAACGTGCCCATGATCAGAAACGAAAGCTGCATCAGGATCAGGATGGTCCAGGGTGACAGGCCCAGCTGCTCGGTGAACAGGTTGTCGATGGCCCTAACCGCGCCCAGCCCGTCAAACACCGCGCCAAATCCAAGGGCAGCAAGGATGATCCACATGAACATGCAGGATATTGCCAGCGTCATACGCACCGAAGTCTCAAACACTTGCCGGTTCATTCGCCCTTTTAAAACGGCCGCGACAAACGCTGTCATTGCGCCCACGGCCGAGCTTTCAACCAATGACGTCCAGCCGTTTACAAACGGCACCATCATTGTGGCGAAAATCACAATAGGCAGCAAACCAGCCCGCAACAGCCGCAGTTTTTCCGCCATCGGCACGTTGCGCTCCTCGGGGGGCAAAACCGGCCCTAAGGTTGGGTCCATGCGGCAGCGCACATAAATATAGATGATGAACATTGTCGCCATCATCAGCCCGGGCACCACCCCAGCCAGCCAAAGTTGCCCAACCGGCTGGCGTGCGATCATCGCATAAAGCACCAGCACGACCGACGGCGGCACCAATATACCAAGGGATGACCCGGCCTGAATGACCCCGGTGACCATTTTCTTGTCATAGCCCCGGCGCAGCAATTCCGGCAGCGCGATGGTGGACCCAATTGCCATTCCCGCAACCGACAAACCGTTCATCGCAGACACCAACACCATCAGCCCAATGGTGCCAATCGCCAACCCGCCATTGATCGGACCCATCCAGACATGGAACATCTTGTATAGGTCATCGGCAATTTTGCTTTCCGACAGGATGTAACCCATGAAAATAAACATCGGCAGAGTCAGCAACGGGAACCACTTCATCAGCTTCATCGCCGAGGTGAAAGGAATGTCAGACCCCCCCGTCCCCCAGAGCGTTAAGGCGGCAATTGCGGCTATCCCTCCGATTGCCCCAAACACCCGCTGGCCGGTCATCATCATCAACATCATTGATGAAAACATCAGTATGGCGATCATTTCATGGGACATCAGAGTTCAAGCTCCTTGATCTTGAAGATGTCCTTGAACAGCTCGGAAATGGCTTGCAGCAACATCAGGAAGAACCCGATGATCATCACCGACTTGATCGGCCAAAGGTATGGCCGCCAAGCGGTTGGGCTTCGTTCCAGATGACCCAAAACTTCCTGGGCTCCGGTAAATCCACCAGTGAAGAACCCAACAAACAGGTCTTTGAAAAAGGCGACGGCGCTAGAGCCGAAATATCCCAATGAATAAGCAGTGGAATCAAACGCACCGTATAGCAATACCCCCAGATATAAGATCAGCAACAGTATGGTTATGGAATCGACCTGAGCTTTTCGCCGAACGCTCCACTCGCCATAAAACAAATCCATTCGCACGTTTGAACCAAGCTGGATCGAATACGGACCACCCAGAATGTAATAGGCAACCATGGAAAACTGGGCGATTTCCAAGGTCCAAAGCGACGGCAAGAGGAAAGTCTTGGAAATGGACGACCAAAGCAGCACGCCGATCATAAAGAAGATCCCGTACATGATTACCCTGCCCAGCCGGTAATTCACCGCGTCCACCACGCGAATATATCCGCGCATGAACCCTAACATGCCGTGGTCTCGGATGGGGATTGCGCCCTAACGTTGGCAACCGCTTCACCGAGCAGCCCGGCGAGCATTTTTGCAACGCCTTCCTGTTGGTCCGCGGTCGCAATCAGATCGTTGCGGATTTCCAACATGACGTTGAGCAAACCATTTTCAACCCCATGCAACTTGAGTGTATGTGTCACACCATCTTCAGCCCCATAAGGAGAATTGCGTTGCACGTTCAAATCTGTGTGTTTTGTAGATAAATCCAGCATCGCGTCAGCCATCCGGCTGTCGCTGTCATGCAATATTCCCAGCTCAACTGATCGTGTCATCCCCAAGTAAACAGGGGTAAAACTGTGAATTGTCACTAAAATACTGTCGCTTTGCTGCCCTGCAACAGTCGCCGCCAGCGTGTCACGAAAGGGCTCATAAACCTCTGCGATTCGGCGCGCACGTTCCGCGGCGCCTATGTCAGAATTCCCCGGAATATCAAACAACTCACTACGCGCCGGCATCGCAGAATCTGCCTCAGGCGGGCGATTGCAATCATAGATCAGCCGCGAAACACACCCGGCGACCAGCGCTGAATCCATTAGTTTGCTTAGGTGTTTAGCGACAGCCATTGCTCCGGGATCCCACGCCACATGGCTAAGGCGAGCACCTGCATCCAACCCAAGGTCGGAATACTCGGCGGGCATATAATTCGACGCATGTTCGCAAACCAACAAAACCGGCGAAACCCCGGTAGGGTTATAAACCTGAACAGGGCCAGAAAATGTCGAACTATCTTTAGTCATGTCAGCGCGACTCTCCCCCATACTGAAGAGAATTCTTCAAACCGACGCGACCTGTCAACAAATTTCTGTAAAATTTTCTTCACGCAATTCTACTCTGTTGGTAATGTAACAGGTGAAAGGACCGCGCGTGTTTGAAATCACCGACACAATTTCCGAACGACTGCATAAGTGTTTTTCCCGCCTAACCCGGGCAGAACGGCAACTGGCAGATTCAATTCTGGAAAACTATCCTGTCTCTGGCCTTGGTACGATCACCATCGTTGCCAAAAACGCCGATGTGTCCACTCCGACAGTCGCACGGCTGGTACAAAAGCTAGGCTACAAGGGTTTTCCTGACTTTCAGGCGGCACTCAGGGATGAACTGCAGGACAAGGTTTCAGACCCGATTGCCAAGCGCGCCACATGGGCAGGCGCGGCCCCGGACGGGCATATTCTGAACCGCTTTACCGAAGCCGTCATTGGCAATATCCGCCATTCACTTAGCCAGATCGACATCCAGACATTTGACGATAGCTGCACATTTTTGGCAGACATGGATCGCTCAATCTACGTGGTCGGCGGCCGGATCACCCGGTCTTTGGCTGACTATTTTTTCCTGCACATGCAGGTGGCCCGCCCCGATGTCACCCATATTCAATCTATTTCCAACGCCTGGCCGCACTATCTGCTGGACGTAAAGGAGGGCGACGTGTTGGTGATTTTTGACGTGCGGCGCTACGAAAACAGCACGCTAAAGCTGGCTGAAATGGCCGCTGAACGTGGGGCCAAGATCATTTTGTTTACTGACCAGTGGTGTTCGCCGATCAATAAATTCGCCGATTGTAGTTTTAAAAGCCGCATAGTTGTGCCGTCAGCTTGGGATTCAAACGTGACCGTCCTATTGCTGCTCGAAACCGTCATCGCCGAAGTTCAGGAACGCACATGGCCGGTAACCAAAGAACGGATGCAGGGGCTGGAAGAAATGTTCGACCGCACCCGGTTTTTTCGCAAATTTACCTGACGGTACTTTAGAACGTCACTTCCACGCCGGGCAGTTGCAGCCCCTTTAGCAGCTCGCGCAGTTCCTGACGGGCCGCAACATTTGAAATGTTCATCTGCCCTTTAACGCCGATGTCTTTCAGGTCCAGCAATGTCAGCCCGCGTGGGAAAAGTTCCCGAAATATCACCCGTTCACCAAATCCGGCGGACACCCGAAATCCAATGCGTTTCGCCAAATCATCCAGCGCTTCGCCGATTTTCTTTTTGTTGTGCATGTTCTGCGCGCCAAGTCTGTTACGCACGACCACCCAATCCACAGGTTTCAACCCGGCTTGCGAACGTAACTGACGCGCATTCCAGACCATTTCGGAATAGACGGAAGGGCCAAGGATCTTATTGGTTTCCCCATCAACATGGGCTAAAAGATCAAAATCAACATAGCTGTCATTCAATGGCGTAACCAAGGTATCAGCCAATGAATGGGCGACCTGGCTAAGTCGGGTATGCGAGCCGGGACAATCGATCAAAATAAAATCACAGCTTTTTTCCAAAGCCGTGACAGCAACCGAAAGCCGGCGGTCATAAACATTTTCCCCTGCCTTCAAAGCCGAGCGATCAATCTCTGGAAGGTCATGGTATTCAGGCGTCGGTAAAGAAATATCATGCAACTTGCAAAAATTCCGACGGTTTTCCATGTAACGTGCAAAGGTTCGTTGGCGCAAATCCAGATCAAGCGCGCCGACCTTGTGGCCCATTCGCGCCAAAGCGGTTGCAACATGCATGGAGACCGTCGATTTACCAGCCCCGCCCTTTTCGTTTCCGACGACGATTATATGCGCCATTTTATTCTTCCTACTGCCCGATCTATGCCCGCTCTTTGGCTTGCAGTGGGTATAGGTTGTGTTTCAAAAAATAGAAAGTGGGACCTGCGGGTTCGAGCCAAAAACTGGCGACTGCGCAACAATCCAGGGATTGGTTAATTCCTACCCTCCTGTGGCCAGCTAGAAAGCACTACCAGGAAATTTTAACCGCTAGGCCGCCAAAATTCGAATCGAGAAACTCCAGTTTTCCACCTTTCTGGGAAACTATGTCTGAACTTATTGCCAATCCAAGCCCAGAGCTTTGCGTTGTCATGTCCAACCGGCCACCACGCTCCAGAACCGAACCCAGTTTATCCGCAGGAATTCCTGGACCATCATCGGCAATACTTATCCACCCGCTGGTTTGGCCACTGTTCCCGCCCGAAACATCCACACGCGAACGCGCCAATTTCCTTGCATTGTCCAAAATATTCCCGACCAGTTCGGACAGATCGTGTTCATCAAAGGGGGTTGTAAGATCGTCGGGTATATCCAGGTGCCACGTCAGATCCCCGCCTTTGGGCAGTTTTCGAATACTTGCAACCATGCGCTTTACTACCGGCGCTGAGGGGTTGGGGGCTATTGAAGCATTGCTGGTACTGGCCCGTGCCAGCTCACGCTCTACAAAGTGGTGCATTGACTCAATCTGTTCTTCGATCTCATCAGCCTTTTCCGGTTGGCCATCTGCGGCAATATCCTGTGCCAAAACCCGCATAACTGTCAGCGGGGTTTTCAACCCATGCGCCAGATCGCCCGCTCGTGTGCGCGCCGACGCCAGCGTCGCCTCATGCAAATCCAGCAATTCGTTCACCTCATCAACCAACGGTTTTACTTCGTTTGGAAACTGGCCAGTTAACCGGCTATCTGTCCCCGCGCGTATGTTTTCAATCCGCCCACGCAACAATTGTAACGGCGCTAATCCGATACGCACCTGCGCCCAGGCCGCCAACAATAGCCCGGCGAACATCAGGGCCAGCCAGCCAATCAGGCTTTTGCGAAATCCAGCCGCTGCAGACGCTACTTCGTTATCGTCAATCCCAACTGACAAAACCGCCCTACGCTGTGCATCACCTTCACCAAGTAAAATTGACCAACCGGAAACCAACAGTGTGGTCCCGATCGGTGAGCTGGACTTGGAATTGAACTGCGTACCCGGCGTAGAATCCATCGGTACATCAAAGCTGCCACCCCAAAGAGACCTGGATAATAGCAACGGTCCATCCAGTTCCTGCACTTGCCAATATAGCCCACCAAACGGCTGTTCAAATCGACGGTCCAACAGGGGTTCGACCCTTATTTCTCCCTGCGTATCGAGTTGTAGATTGGTGGTCAGTTGTTCCAGATGTTGCTCAAGTTCGTTGTAAACGCGGTCTTCAAAATAATTAAAAAACTGAGCACTCAAAACAAACGTGGTGGCGACCAGCGCCAGCGCTATTGACAGAAATGATAGTAGGAAAAGCCGAAACCCAAGGGATGGGATTTTCATTCGGGGGCCTCAACAAAATAGCCAAACCCACGGCGCGTTTTCAACACGTCGACCTTCAGCTTTCGCCGCAGTCGCCCCACCAATACTTCAACGGCATTGCTGTCAGGCTCCTGATCCTGAAAATATATGTTCGCGGCCAGTTCTTCCTGGGAAAAAACACGTCCTGGTTCATGAATCAAAAAGCTCAGCAATCTGAATTCCAAAGGTGTCACGTTTACCGGAACACTTTCGACAAACACCTGCATCTGTTTGGTATCCAGCATTAGGTTACCGGCAATAATCTGCGTCTTCTTTTCACTACTTTTGCGACGAAGCAGGGCGCGAAGACGCGCGACAAGTTCTTCCATATGAAATGGTTTGACCAGATAATCATCTGCGCCGGCATCAATACCCGCAACCCTTTCGGTCCATTTGCTTTTGGCAGAAAGCAGGATCACTGGCATATTCACCTGCTCATTGCGCCAGTTTCTTAGTACACTAAGACCATCCAGTTTCGGTAATCCAATGTCCAAAATAGCCGCCGAATAATCTTCGGTACCACCTTTGAACCAGGCGTCTTCGCCATCCGTCGAAATCTCTGGAATAAACCCGTTATGGCGTAAAACTTTTTCAATCGACGCTGCAATTGCCGCCTCATCTTCTACAACCAGTATCCGCATCAACAGCCCACAATTCTTTCAATTCGTCCGGTCCGCGCAGAAACGATAACTGTCTCAAGATGCCCGGTTTTCGAAATCGCGCGAAGACGGTAGCGTGGCCGCCATCTGAACCCGGTAAACTCTACCCGAATTATCCGCCCGGAGTATTCGGCCATTAGATTCGGCCAAACCTGGTCCAACGGCTTTGCAAAACCTGCCTCAACGGCCTCTTGCGCGCGTTTCATATCATTTGAGCTAATGGTTGCTGGGCCGCCGGAAACATCGTCGGTATTTACACCACAGCTATCCGTTGCGGTCTCATCTACCTCCAACTCGTCAACATTACTTGGTGCAGTTGGTGGGGTCGGTGGTGTTGGTACTGATGCGTTTGAAGGCGGTGAAGCACTGCTGGAAGCATTGCTGGATGCAGTGCCGGATGCAGTGCCGGAAGCAGTGTTGGAAGCATTGCTGGAAGCCCGCACAGAGCTAAGTGTCATGAATCCGGGTACAACGTACACAGTTGCAGCCGTCAAACCCAACCGAGCCAGAGCCGCGCGCCGGGAGATATTCTTAGGTTCCGTGGCCTTATTTGTCATTTTCTGGCTACCCACCACATTCAACAGTATTATTGTCGCTGATTTGGTTTTCCACATTTTCGATAACTGAACATTGAACCAACCCATTTTCAGCGAACTTCTGAATTGTGGCTTTCACATCTTTTCGAATTTCCCCAACCGCATGATCGGGAAATGCCGTCGCCAAAATATCCACTATTTCCACAATGTTTGCAGGGTTCTCCAATATTCGCCAGATATTTGTTGCACCGGCATTAAGAAAGTGAATATTGCGCCCGCTTGGGTCGGACAAAAATCGTTTATTTTCGATGGCGATTTCTTTAATGCCACTTGCCTGTTCTAGAATTGCCTCACCCCAGTTATCCAACTGCTCATCTGGCACAATATCCCCAGCCTGACCAAAAGCCAGAGCCCCACCATTTGCTACAACTGCCGGGTCAGCCTGCCAGCATCCAAATGCATTATCAAGCATCTCGATCGCTGATTCAACATCGCTATAATTCATGACATAGGCAGGCGTATTTGTCGCCAGCGCCGCCAAAATCTCTAAAATCCCGTCAGAATTCATCGCCCGGGAAAAATTCTGAGTAAGCAAATTTTTGAGAGTCTCGGACTGATCAACAGGTGTAAGTGTGGGTGCTTTTTCTTCTTGCCGCTCCAAAAACACCACCGCACCTAGCGGCAAAGCAACGCCAAATTTCGCCAACTCTCCACCAGCGGGAATGACATATTGATACTGTCGGTTTGCGATAAAGGTGTGTTGGTCAATATAGGTAGCTGCCCTAGCACCAATCTGTTCCGGGAAGGGCAATCGAAGCCGTGGTGCAATACCCTGAGCAACGCCGCATATCCGATTTTCGCCATCAATTCTCAGGGGTAGAAAATCATCTGTAAATAGCCTGTATCCAGCTGCCAACATCGCCACAGCTAATGTGCTTTTCCCCGCGCGCCTTGCGTTAGGGAAAACAACCAAGCGACCATTTATTTCAACGGCCGCTCCATGCAGGCAGAGCAACGCTGGATCAGCCCGTAAATGCGCCCATGCCAGTTCAACAATCAGCGAACAAATTGTGTTCACCGAATCAGAAAACGAAACTGGCGCATCCATGAATGGCGACGAAATCGTGTATCTTTTTTCTTTATAGCTGACGCTCGCAAAAACCGGGCGATCCGAAATTGATAACAGCTCATACGGCCAATTTGAAAATACCAACGGCAATGCATCAAGAAACCGCTGATCCACATCAAGGGAAACAGCGGCTTCGAGATTTTGAAACGTGAGTAGTGTAGCAGTTGACATCAAAGCGACCTTAAAATTTTCCTTTGCAATATACATCGAGATGGGTGGGCCAGATCAACACCTGTTCAACTGGCCCAATTCTTGGAATGCCTTCAATACTTAGGCTGGTACTTCAATTCCGTTATTTGTCAGGCACTGAACATAATCAGCATCCGCCAAATTTTCTTTACCGCACGCGTCATACGCCGGGCCGGAACCTTTTGAAGAACTTGGCCCACTGGCCGAGCTAGCCGCGCTTGTCGCACTTGTCGCGCTTGCTTTGCTAGCCGAGCTTGTTTTGCTAGCCACGCTTGCTTTGCTTGCTTTGCTAGCCGCGCTTGCTTTGCTTGCGGCACTGGAGCTGCTGCCTGCGTGCGCCATGGATAGAGTTGTCAGGGCTGGAACGCTATACGCCATAATCGCAACCCCTCCCAAACGGCTTAGCGCCTTACGGCGGCTCATCACTGAGGTATCGGTAGGGTTTTTGGAATTTTTCATAACTTGTCCTTTACGGCGGGGATTATCATTGTATGTCGGACATCTTTAACTCAGGCGACATATCAATCCGCTGACAGGGAATGTAAGCAAATTGTCAGGCTCGATCGCCTATGCGTGTCGAAACCATCTGTTCAAAGGGGCAACAAATGCGGCAGGCAACGAAATTCAAATTGCTGGGCTATCTGCGGAAAATCCACTCACTGCTTGGGGTGATCATTTTCCCGCTTGTTCTCATGGCAGGCTTTACCGGGTTCTACCTCAATCACTCGGACACTATCTTTTCAATTTTCGTATCACAGGACCTAGATGAAACCCAATTCGAAAACTGGCCAAACGCAGTCCCTGCAACAATTTCTTCTACAACCGAGCTTACCAATTCCATCTGGCCAAATGCAAAAATAGACCGGGTATTCCGTGAGGACTATCACAACCGCCCAAGCATCTTTGTCGAAACATCGCCCGGAACCCTGATTGTCAGCCGCGAAACCGGCCACTATTTTGTAAAAACCGGATTTACACGTACGACCTACGCCCCTGACGGTTCCCAACTGCACAAGAAATTCTACTGGGGAACCTTGTTCAAATGGTTGCACGTCCGGGGTTGGCCAAGTGATCGGTTTGGAACACTGCTTAGTGACATCACCAGTATTGCCTTGATGGTCTTCGCTATTTCCGGCGCAATTGTGTGGTGGTCCCCCAGAATACGGCGCTTTCGACGCAAGTTTGCGCGCTAACAGCTAGCCATCATTCGGACATGCAGGCTGAAAGAATTTCCCGCGAAGCAATCTTGGCAACCCCGGCCAAGAACACCAATGTTCCCGCTTAATATAAGCTTAACAGGCATATACTAAATTTAGTTGAAGTTTTTGGTAGCGGAGGAGGGACTTGAACCCCCGACACGCGGATTATGATTCCGCTGCTCTAACCACCTGAGCTACTCCGCCAGAAGCGAGTGCGTGGTATGCGAGAGGGGCGTGAGCGTCAAGAGGCAAATTGATGCCATACGCTGGCTCATAAGACAGATAATTCTATTCACGGGTTCGTAACACAGCGGAAGGGCGAGCGTTAAGGGATTGAAGCGAAAATGCTAGTCCGGCCAGCAATGTCACCAGCACACCGCCAACAACTATTGAAATGGCAGAAACCGGCTCAAACGCATATTCGCTATCCATCACAAAAGTCATTACCGCCCAACCAGCCACCGCACCTGCAAACACCGCAACCGCCCCCGCAGCCGCCCCGAGAATTACAGAACGAAACATAAAGTTCGCCAGAACGACACCACGAGTCGCGCCAAGGGTTTTCAGCACCGCCGCCTCATATGTCCGGGCGCGTTCACCCGCTGCAGCCGCACCTATAAGCACCACAACACCGGTAACAAGCGTCGCTAATGCCCCATATGTTATCGCCGCCGCCACCCCACCCAACAGACCGGAAAACCGTTCTATCGCGTCACGTACACTGATGGCAGTGATGTTTGGGTAGGCCTCGCTCAGGTCGCGCAAAATTGCGGCCTCTGACGATTGATCGGCGTAAACGGTAGAAATGAACGTGTGCGGAGCACCTGCAATTGCTGTCGGGTTCATTGACATGACAAACCCCATTCCGGCGTTCGAAAAATCCACATCGCGAAAGCTGGTTATTGTGCCAGAAATACCGCGACCCAACACATTGACTGTCATGGTATCACCCAGTGAAAGTCCCATTTCTTCAGCTTCGGTCGCGCTAAAACTGATCTGCGGCGGGCCACTGTATTCCGTGGGCCACCACGCGCCCTCTGTCAGTTTACTCCCGTCGGGCAGATCAGCTGAATAGGTCACACCTCGATCACCCGAAATCACCCAGTGATCCCCAACCACCTCTGCGGCGGGTAATCCGTTAATCTTGGTGATCACCCCGCGCAGCATCGGCGCACTTTGCACGCGGGTTACACCTGGGTCATTTTCCACCCGCTCCAGATAGGCCTCCATTTGATCTGACTGGATGTCGACTACAAAAAACGAAGGCGCGATGTCAGGCAGTTCACGTGAGATTGCGCCACGCAGGTTGCTGTCAATTTGTCCAACGGTTGCCAAAACCGCCAGCCCCAGCCCCAGCGACAGTACCACCGAGGTCGCTTCCCCCCCCGGACCACCTACAGATGCCAGCGCAAGTCGCAGTGACGGGGCTTGGCGAAGCGCGCGGTTTTTAGCTAACCAACGCGCAAAGCCACGGATCAGATAGGACGTTGCGACCAGCGTGGCAAAGACCAAAACCATTCCCACAGCGAACCAGATTGACAACATTGGCAGGCCTGACAGGGACACCATTGTGCCGATTAGCATAGCAAGGATCAGCGCCGTGAATGCGATAAACCGCCATTGCGGCCAGCCCGAAATACCAAGTGAAGCGTCCCGGAACAATGCAGCAGCGCGGACATTTGCGGTGCGCGAAAGTGGCCATATGGTGAAAAGCGTGGCTGCCAGAGCGCCATATACCGCCGCTTCAGCCAGTGGTCGCGGATGAAACCCCAGCACAATTGGTACTGGCAGACGTGCCTCGATGATAGGCCCGAATACAAAGGGCAACAGCGCCCCTAGTGCCAGCCCGAAGGTGATCCCAAGAACCGTCAGCACACCAATTTGGATCAGGTAGACCTGAAATATGGTTCGCCCCTCGGCGCCCAATGATTTCATTACTGCAATGACTTCAATCTTTTCATCCAGATAGGAGCGTACCGCCGCAGACACACCAACCCCGCCAACCGCCAGCCCGGCCAATCCAACCAGAACCAGAAACGTCCCCAGACGTTCGACAAATCGCGATATTCCGGGTGCGCCGTTTCGGTAATCCTGCCAACGATAACCGCCACCTTCGATCACTTCTTCGGCCTGCACATTCACGCCATCCAGATCGGTACCTGTCGGGAAAGTCATTCGGTAGTGCGCATCAAAAAGTGTGCCGGCCTGCAAAAGGCCGGACTCAGCCAGATCGCTGGACCGAACAATCGTTCGCGGGCCAAGTGTGAAACTGCCGGTCGCGCTATCAGGTTCACGCACAAGAATTGCCGTCAACACAAATTCCTGGACACCAAGCCGGAAACTGTCACCTGGGGTTAACCCCAGTCTGTCAACCAGTACCCGGTCCATCACGGCACCGGGCAGCCCACCCTGCCCGTCCAGTGCAGCGTCAAACCCAATATCCGGTTCCAGTTGCACTTGCCCGTAAAGCGGATATGCCCCGTCGACCGCTTTGATCTGGGTAAGACCGCGATCCGAAACATCGCCATTTTCTACGACAGCCATTGAACGAAAATCTATAATCTCAGATACGGCAATGGCATTTTCGTCCATCCACAACCGCTCGGCTTCCTTAGCCCGTCGATACGTCAGCGCGATTTCTGCGTCTCCACCAAGGATCACCGCCCCTTCTCGCGCCAACCCCTGTTCAATGCTTTCACGTACAATTCCAACAGCAGCAATCGCCGCGATGCCCAGTGCCAAACACGCCAAAAACACCCGAAAGCCCTTTAAACCGCCCCGCAGTTCCCGGCGTGCGATTTTTGCAGCGATTTGCAGGCTCAACTGGCTTTCCCCAGTGCAGCGGCCATGTCGATCTGACCATCAGACAGACTGACAACGCGATCACAGCGTGCGGCCAGATCCGGCGCATGGGTTACTAACACCAAAGTCGTACCGTTGCGCTCGCGCTGTTCAAAAAGCAAATCCATAATCGCTTGACCGGTAGTAGCGTCCAGATTTCCGGTAGGTTCATCTGCCAGCAAAATATCCGGGCGCGGGGCTGCGGCCCTCGCAAGGGCAACCCGCTGTTGTTCACCGCCAGACATTTGCGACGGATAATGATCACGCCTTCTGCCAAGCCCTACAGCGTCCAATTCTTCATTGGCCCGGTTCATCGCATCCGTAACCCCCGCCAATTCCAGCGGAATAGCGACGTTTTCTAAAGCGGTCATTGTTGGGATCAGGTGGAAAGACTGGAACACCACCCCCATATGTTTACGACGAAACCGCGCCAGCGCGTCTTCGTTCATTGAGCTCAGGTCGTTGCCCAACACCTCGACCAAACCGCTGGTGGCACGTTCCAGCCCGCCCAGCAACATAAGGAGAGACGACTTGCCCGACCCGGACGGCCCGATAAGCCCAATCGTTTCACCTGCTTCAACATCCAGTGAGACATCGCGCAGCACCTCGACCATCCCGGCGTTTCCTGCCAGACGTAAGCCCACGTCCCTGAGTGAGATGATTGCCATGCAACTGCCCTTTTTTCTTAGCCTGCCCCGTTCCATAGAATATGGGGCAAAAATTGTTACCAACAACCTTACTGCGGTGCTTATTTTCCTGATTATTGGAATAAGTTCGCTCAGTCAGGCTAAAGCAGAGCAGGTAACCATTGCCGCATTGGGCGACAGCCTTACTCACGGCTATGGGCTGCAGCAGGAACTGGGTTTTGTCCCACAGCTGGAACAGTGGCTGCTGGCTCAGGGGCTTGATGTAAAGTTAATCAATGCTGGTGTCTCTGGCGACACTACGGCAGGTGGTCTGGCTCGGGTGGACTGGACCCTTAGCCCAGATGTGGATGCCTTGATTGTGTCGCTTGGGGGCAACGATGTGTTGCGGGGCATTGACCCGGCTGTATCCCGCGCAAACTTGGACGGCATTTTGGCCAAAGCGGCTGCCAAAAATGTTCCGGTTCTTTTGGTGGGCATCAGCGCGCCCAGCAACTACGGCGCTGATTATCAAGGGCAGTTCAACGCAATTTATCCTGGGCTGGCAAAGCAATACGGTGCGTTGCTTTATCCGAACTTCCTGCGTGCGCTTGCGGAATTGCCGGACCGAGCCAGCGTGTTGGCGCAGTATTTCCAACCGGACGCAGTTCACCCAAACGCAGATGGCGTAGAGCTGATTGTGGAAGATATTGGCCCAAGTGTTACGGCGTTGGTAGCTTCGGCCACAACTGACTAGGACTTCGGCTTGTCGTCGTATTCGTCGCTCAGGATACGTCGGCTATCGCCTTCAGGGTCGTCATACTGTTGACCCTTCAGCGCCCAAAAGAACGCCGCCAGCCCAAGCCCACCAAGGATCAGTGAAACCGGGATCAGATAAACCAGTACATTCATCGTTTTGTCAGCCTTAAAGCATTCAGTGAAACCGATATTGAAGACGCCGACATCGCCAGTGCCGCCGCCAATGGAGTCGCGAAACCTGCAAGTGCAATTGGAACCGCCACCATGTTGTAAACCGCTGCAATTGCAAAGTTTTCCTTGATCCGCCGGGTGGCAGATTTTGCGACATCGATCGCCTCGCCAATCGGCTCAAGCGAACCACCGAGCAACACAATGTCAGATACCACACGCGCCGCCTCCAGTGCCGTAGCAGGGGAAATTGACACATGCGCCCCGGCCAGGGCCGCTGTATCGTTCAGCCCGTCACCAACCATCAGAACCTTGCGACCAGCTTTGGTCAACACCGCGATCCGGGCGGCTTTATCGACCGGAAGCATTTCAGCATGCCACGCCGAAATTCCAACGCGATCAGCTATGTCTGCAACCGCGGCCGGCGCGTCACCTGACAAC
>VAPK011007643.1_pt1 | contig 17416 bp, 12 predicted proteins | sample 3395031 | NCBI WGS metagenome assembly VAPK01 (sample SAMN08290443, study PRJNA428436) | hydrothermal vent metagenome | isolation source: Deep-sea hydrothermal vent chimney 1 | place: Pacific Ocean: Juan De Fuca Ridge
AGAATATAACCCTCTCCCTGATTGATTACTTTGTATTCTATTGTCTCTATATGTAACATCATGCCCCTTCCCTTTTCCTGCAATAGCACCTTGATCAGAAGTGCTATTTATCATCACATTATTAGCTATTAATGAATTAGAAGCTTTTGTGTAAATACCTTCATTATCCCCTCCAGGGTTCATACCTTTTACAGTATTTCTTGTTACTTTTAAATTAGTGCCATAAGCACCAATACCATGAGACTCATTTCCTTTAATTGGAACACCTGCTAAATTTTCAATATAATTGCCTGAAATAACAACATCTTTAGTTGTTGCATTATTGGCACCTATTCCCACTAAAATAGCATATAACTCTCCTTTGCTTCCAACTGTACGTAAATCCTTAAAGGTGTTATTTATTATTGTTATCTTTGAAATAAACCCGCCTTGTTCACCCGACTTTTTATTTCCATATATAAATATACAAGCGACACTACTCCCTTCTGCTCCTAAAAAATCCCAATTACTAATCTCTAGGTTTTTGATAGTTCCTTTACCCTTAAATCCATCACGAGCCTGAATAATTCTTACTTTACCCGTTTGCATAACCTCATCAAATAAGATGTTTTTTATTAAAATTTTATCTAATATTTTACCATCTTCAGCTTTAAAAAGTATAACATTCAATCCGTAATTGGTAAACTTAAGATCCCTCATCGTAAACCCATTGGAAGCTGAAGTGCCTATTATATTTAAGGCACCTATATTATTCAAGACTGTAGTGTTTTTGTCTTCTCCAATAATACTAATTCGGTAATTTAGATTTTTAGAATACCCTGCCATTTCATAAGTACCAGCCCCTATAAATACAGTACTACCAGCACTGGTTGAATTAATGGCTTTCTGAACTGTTTTAAAAGGACTTGATTCTGTACCTGGGTTATTATCATTACCGTTTGATGCTACATAAAAATCTTGTGAGTATACGGTTACAAATGAAATGCTTAAAAATACGACAAGTAACCATTTTCTAGATTTTGATATTGTTTTCATAAGCTTATATTTATTTAATAATTACCTTTTTATTGAACTTACCTTTATTTGAATTCATTTTTAGAAAATAAATACCTTTTGATAAGTTAGGGTGTAAGATTACTTTGCTTTCTGATGATTCTATTTTTTTAGTAAAAACTTCTTTCCCTAAAACATCATAGATAGAAATATTTTCTACATTTTGATTCTCAGAAAATTGAATGTTTATTTCATTTGCTGTTGGGTTTGGGTAGATTTGGAAACCCATTTTTTCAAGCTTATCATCTTCAACTGCTAGTGTACCGCCTGCTGGAGCTACATCTTCGTAAGTAACAGATGAACCTTTGCCTATTCTAAAAGCATCGTATAATATTTCACCTTTACGTGCAGGTCCGTGGTAATTTCCTATTTTCTGATAATATATTGGTTTTGCTGCACGTACTTCGGCTTCCGTTTTAGGCCCAACAACACTTGGGTGGTATAATTCATATTTATATGCTGTGGGTGTATTATGCAAATTAACAATCTTTTCTCCATTTAACCACACCTCATAAAAGCCTGTTTGGTCTAGTGCATAACGAAAATGAATAACAAGATCGTACCATTTATTTAAAACATAGGGTTTATTATAGACACGCTGCGTACCTGTTAAAGAACCTCCTTTAGATTTCATTTTTTTATGAACATTCTCAGCTCTTGTAGTTGTCCAAACTGCAATATTATCTCCTCTTGCAGTAAATGTAATTCCTGAAGGCCCAGAAAGGTCATGTCCGTCTGATGCAGTTCCATGATGTTGAAAAAAAGAGCCATAGCCATCAAACTTTGTCAAAAACATAAAACTAGTTCCAATCCAATATTCTTCTCCCCAATTAAATACACCATTACTTAGTAATGTAAATTCAGACCTTTTACCAGATTTATCTGGAACAAAATGAACGGATTTATCACCTTCTCTACTAATGCTTGAAGATGATACAAAAGCTGGGACTGGTCTAAATGGTCCATTTGAACTCCAGTCTATACCTTCCCCACCTTCAAAACCATTGTCAAAATATACTTGTGCTGTAGCTACATCTGTAAAAACAAATAATAGTAGTATTGGCAAAAACTTAGTGATATTGCAAAAACATTTTTTAGTTACTTGATTAATTGTTTCCATTTATTTTATAATTATTTTTTTACTGAACTGTCCTTTATCTGAATTTATTTTTAAAAAGTAAACTCCTGATGATAAATTTGGTCTCAATGTTATATTAGTTTCTGATGCTTCTACCTTTTTTGTAAAAATTTCTTTCCCTAAAACATCATAAATAGAGATGCTTTCTACATTTTGATTCTCAGCAAATTGAATGTTTATATCATTTGCTGTTGGATTTGGGTATAAGATTAAATTATTTAACAACTCTTCATCTATTGATAATGCGTTACAATTACTACTCATTTCATTCCTTGTGCTACATGCCGATGGATTATTATTAATCTGAGCGTTGTTTCCTGTATAACCATTGTTGTTAAATAAATTACACAAACCACTACAATCAGTAAGTTTAGGGTTGTTATGAATAAATAAAGAATGTTTTAACTCTGTTAGATTTTTTAAGCCATTAAGATTGGTCAGGCTTGCATTACGAACTACACTCAAATTTTCTAAAGTTGTTGTACTTTCTAGAGCGTCTAAGTTGATCAATCTTGACATTCTATCAATATAAATTGAATGAAGAATTGTTGTGTTTTTAAAAGCATTTAAATGCTCTAGTTGGTCATTTTCTGAAATAGAAAATTTTTCTATTTCCTCTAAATTATCAAAGCACATTGTCTTTAGTATGCTATTCTTAGCTAAAGTAAAACTTCTTACTTTTTTTATTTTACACATGTCAATATTCGTTAATTCAAAATTATGCACAAAATGTAGTCTCTTAATTTTAGCAGCTATAAGGTTAGGTAAGTTGACTGTTTTAATTTTAAAATTTTCTGTATAAATAATATCTCCATTTACCGTAGTAAGATTGATTAAATTTATCTCTTCTAGATTAAAATTACTACCTATAAAAAGGTCACCACCAATCAATTTAAGGTTTTTAAAATCTGCCCTACTTACTTGGGTACTTCCAATACTTAGCCTACCCTCTATTTCTTTAATTTTTGATAAACTAGATAAATTAATAATATTAGTATGTAATGACCCTGCAATTTCCAATTTTCCTGATATTTTATCACAATTAGGAAAATCTATAGCAAACTTATCAACCTCCGCTTGGGTTTCTAATTTTACATCACCTGAAGGGCATTGAGCAAAAAGGATAGTACAAGGAAATAGGATAAATAATAGTAATACTGAAATTGTAAATTTTTGCATAATTTTAATTTTAATTAAGCATATACACAATGTTATTGCTTCTAAAAATATATTTACTTTATAATTATCTTTTTATTAAACTCACCTTTATCAGACTCTATTTTTAGAAAATAAACACCTTTTGATAAGTTAGGGTGTAAGGTTACTTTGCTTTCTGATGCATCTATCTTTCTAGCAAATACTTCCTTACCTAAAACATCATAAATAGAGATGCTTTCTACATTTTGATTTTCAGAAAATTGAATGTTTATTTTATTTGCTGTTGGGTTTGGATAAATTTGAATACCAGTTGTTTCAAGATTTTCATCTTCAACAGCCAATGTACCTCCAAATGGGTTTGCAGAGCCTTTCCCAATTTTTACATTATCCACATACAACATTCTTGAATCTGATTCAGTTGCTGGATTAGCACTAGTTATTTCTTTAGTCCACCATTCAGAATGATAAACACCTAATTTAAGAAATGGAGCACCATGCTCTCCATATATATTGTTGCATAAATCCGTTTTAACTATATTCGCCCCTTTTGCAGTAGCACCAAGTTTCTTTCCATTTCGCCATACCTCAACAATTCCATCACCTTCTTTAGATGCTCTAAAGTGAACCAGTATATTCACCCATTGCTTATGTAAAATAGGACCTTCCCATAATTTTTTCCCTCCAAAAGCCCAAACTTGAAATTTATCTTTGATAGTTTTCATAAAAAATGGTGAATTTTTTTTATAACCTCCATCTCGACACTCCTTCAGAGTTTTAACATCAGGATAAGCTGGTGCGACGTCGTGTATTTGAATAGGTGCTAAATCTTCTGTAGAATCATATTTCCAATCTGCACGGTAATAATCAAAACTAATCCAATAATCTTTATTAAAATGCATGACTCCATTCCCTCCAAAAACAGTTTCTGAGCGTTTATAGTACCCTTTAGGTCTATTTAATTCATACCGTATGGCAAAATTTCCTGTTTTTTTTTGCTTGCTTGAAATTGATACAGCATTACTATTTGGAGCAGACATTTTTATGTTGCCTTCATCATAATAAAAACCGCCTCGTCCTGAAATTCTTTCAAACTTTCCGCCTTTTTCAAAGTCTTGTTCATAAATGATTTGAGCAGATAGTATGTTTGAACATCCTATTCCTAAAAAACCTATTAAAACAAATCGAATAAGTAATTTATCTTTAAAATTGCAATGTATTTTCATGATCTAAATTTTTCATTTTATTATTATCTTTTTATTTAATTCTCCTTTATCAGAAGCTATCTTCAAAAAATAAACACCTGATGATAAATTAGGGTTTAAGGTTATTTTATTCTCTGAGGATTCTATTTTTTTTGTAAACACTTCTTTTCCTAAAACATCATAAATTGAAATCGTTTCTATTTTGATTACTTCTGGAAATTGAATATTCAGTTCTTCCGATGATGGATTTGGAGAAACCACTACATCAATAGCGTTTTGAAATTCATCAGTAGCTAAAGTTCCTTCTGCCATTACTTTTATATTATCTATCCAAAGTTCTCTTTGGGTTGTTTCAAAATTCCTTAACCTACGCGAACCATCTTTATTAATTTTCCAGTTCCATTTGTAAATACCTAGTTTTATATATGGTGGTCTCATCGGAATAGGATCCCTATTACAAACACCATAACCCTCTCTTATTCTAGTTCCTTTTTTCCTCGTCATCGTATAGGCATTAACCCCATTTACTCTCCCCATCTTCGTGCCATCTTTCCAAAGCTCTATGTACCCATCGCTACCACCTGTTAAACGAAACTTAACAGTGATATTCGACCATTGCTTCTCTTTAACGGACCATGACCAGCGGGCTTTACCCCCAAAGGTATAAAAGGTTGCTATGTTATTTTGTGTCATTATGCTGAATGGATTGGATGCTTGAGCTGAACTAGCATGCCTACAATCATAATCAACTTTACCATCTGGAAATTTTGGAGCATCTTCATGTATTTGAAGAGGGCCTGCATCTCCGTCGGAATCGTTCTTCCAATTTTCGTATCGATAATCAAAACTAATCGAATATTCCTTTCCAAAGTCAAAATTTCCTTTTCTATCAGTAATGGTAGCTTCTGTTCTGTACGTTACATTTTTTGTCGTGCCAGTAGCATCTTTTTGTAAATAAAACTTTGCCGCTTTACCACTTCTTCCTGGAGTACTTTCTATGGTCGGGTGATTTCCACTATTCATAAGTCCATCATAGAAAGTCCACCAGTTGTTACCAGCTCTTTTTTCAAACTTCCCTCCTTTTTCAAAATCTTGTTCATAGATAATTTGAGCATTAATACTACTATAAACAAAGACACTCAAAAAAATTAATAGCATAAATTTACTTACTTGTGAAGTCTTGCCTTTTACGTCCTGATTTGTTGTTGTTTTCATGGTCTAAATCTTTATTTAATAATTATTTTTTTACTCACCTCGCCTTTATCAGAATTCATTTTTAAAAAATAAACACCTGATGATAAATTAGGATTAAAGGTTACTTTACTTTCTGAATCTTCAATCTTTTTAGTAAACACTTCTTTCCCTAGAACATCATATATAGAAATACGCTCTACATTTTGATTTTCAGAAAATTGAATATTGATTTTGTTTGCTGTTGGGTTTGGGTAAATTTCAAATTGCATATTATCAGTATTTGATTCTATTGCCAATGTTGACCCGAATGGATTGGCAACCCCTTTTCCAATTTTAAAACTATCTATATACAATTCTCTGCTATTAGAATCTGTTGGTGTATCAAGTTGCCAATCCCACTTATATATTCCCATTTTAAAATAAGGAGGTTTCATAAGTCCACAATTATCTTCTTTTTGTGAATTAACTCCATCAACCCTACCAAGTCTAACATCATCTTTCCATAGTTCAACAAACCCATCATTATTATAGGATATAACAAAATGAATTGTAAGGTTTATCCATTCTTTTTCTTGCACTGGCCAAGTCCATTGCTTCTTACCATAAACAAAAAAACTAGTTACTCCATTGTTTGTAATAGTCAAGAAGGGTGAGTTTGAGACAGCTGATGTCCTTCCAGGCACCAGACAGTCTTTGTTTGTCTCGTCCTGATTTTGAGTATGTATTTGAAAAGGTCCAATTTCAGAATTATTATCATTTTTCCAGTTTTCTTTTCGATAATCAAAACTTATCCAATACTCTTTACCAAAATCAAAATTTCCTTTTCTGTGTAACAAGGCAACCTCTGTCCGTTTGCGTTTACTACTATTAGATTCTTGAGCTTTAGTAAGGTGCTCTAAATAAAATCTAGCTGATTTTTTTCCACTTTTTGACAGGTTAGAAATTGTGGGTAAATTATTCCTAAGAAGAAGTCCATCAAAATTCTCTTCTTCAAAGTCATTTTCATAAATGATTTGTGCTTGGACTGCTATTGTAGAAAAGACCATAACAAACCCCATTAGAACAAACCTGAATAGCATTTTACTTTTTAAATTTAAGTGTAGTGTTTTTATCATACATTTTTTTAGTTATTTTTAATTTCACTTCTTTCTATCTCTTTTTAGTATTCTATATTTTAAAACCAATGTCTTTCTACAAAATTATTTTAGCTTTCTTTCTTTACTGAAAATAATTCTGTAAAAAATGACATAATTTTATTTTCTATTCAATAATTATTTTTTTACTTATAACTCCTTTATCAGAAGCTATTTTTAAAAAATAAACACCTTTTGATAAATTAGGCTTTAAGGTTACTTTACTTTCTGACACTTCTATTCTTTTAGTAAATACTTCTTTCCCTAAAACATCATAGATTGAAATTGTTTCTACTTTGATTGTTTCTGGAAATTGAATATTGATTTCATTTGCTGTAGGGTTTGGGTAGATTTGAATACCTGAATCTATAAAAGCATTATCTTCAACTGCTAGTGTACCGCCTGCTGGAGCTACATCTTCATAAGTAACAGATGAACCTTTTCCTATTCTAAAGGCATCGTACAATATCTCACCTCCATCATTACCATTTCCATAATAAGTCCCTATTTTTTGATATTGACGAGGTGCTCTAGGCTCGCCACATTTATCATACTTATATACAGTAGCTGTACCATGCTTATTGACTATTTTTTCTCCATTAAGCCAAACTTCAATAAAGCCTGTATTGTCAAGTGCATATTTATAATGTAATACAAAGTCATACCATGTATTTAATTGATACGTTTTTAATACTTGTTGAACTCCCCAAGTTGCCGACCCAATAGGCGGTGTAGTATTTACATTTGATGGGTTTGTTGTTGTACTTACAGCAAATTTCCCGTTGGATAAACGTACAGTAAACGAATTGGGGCCAGCTGTACAATTCCAATCAGCACTTCCATTAGGTAGTAAATGTGGCGTAGAATGATGCTGACTAATAATTTTATTCCCCGTTGGGATAACCAAAACATTTAAACTAAAACCAACCCAATATTCTTCTCCCCAATGATATGTGCCTTTTCCATTTCTCAATACAAATTCTGTTCTTTTTTTATCAGGGGAATTTTTAAATAGCACCGATTTATTCCCTTCTCTACTCTCATTTGATGACAAAGATGAACTTGATAAGCCACCTGTTACCTTCCATGGTCCTGAACTGCTCCAGTCAGTAGTCCCGTTTTCAAAACCATTCTCAAAAATAATTTGTGCAGATAGCATTTCAGAATATATTATCCCTAAAAAAGCCATTAAAACTAATCGAATAAACGATGTCCTTTTACCATTCTGTTGTATTTTCATCATTACCTGTTTTATTCAATAATTATTTTTTTACTTAATTCACCTTTATCTGAATCTATTTTTAGAAAATAAATACCTTTTGATAAGTTAGGGTGTAAGATTACTTTGCTTTCTGATGCATCTATTTTTTTAGTAAAAACTTCTTTCCCTAAAACATCATAGATAGAAATGTTTTCTACATTTTGATTCTCAGAAAATTGAATATTTATTTCATTTGCTGTTGGGTTTGGGTAGATTTCAATACCTGAATCTACAAATGCATTGCTTTCAACTGCTAGTGTAGCTCCTCTTGGTGCTACATCTTCGTAAGTAACAGAAGAACCTTTGCCTATCCTAAAAGCATCGTACAACAGGTCTCCTCCTTTTTCTCTAGCTCCATAATACATGCCTATTTTTTGATAGAACTCTCGTCTTTTTGGAAAGTCTTTACCACATTTCGAATATTTGTACGCTGTAACTGTATTGTGTAAATTCAATACCTTAATACCATCTAACCAAACTTCAAGATAACCTGTCTTATCAGTTTCATACTTAAGATGTATCACAAAATCATACCATTTATTTAACTTAAATGTAGAAACATCTGTAAAAATAGCTCCAGCGGAAGCTGATCCGCTAGTTGGAACCTTGTTGACATAATTATCATTAGTTGCCGATTGAATAGTAAAAACATTATTTCCATTTTTATCCACTTCCGTAAGCACAGTAACCCCACTTGTACCTCCTCCTCCACATGACTTTTCAGTATCGCCATTTGGATGCTTGTAAGGTTTCGCATGGTGTTGGAAAATAGCAGAATTATCAGGTACTGGCTCTTTTATGTTAATGCTAAAACCTATCCAATATTCTGTTCCCCAAATAAAATCTCCATGCTTCTTTATTTTAAATTCACTACGTTTATGATCGCTATCTACAGGATGTGTATCAGGCAAAAATCTGACAGATTTTTTCCCTTCACGGCTATTGGTTGAAGAGCTAACATTAGCTGGAGCCTTTATCCAAGGGTTGCTATCCCATTCTGAGCTTCCACCTTCAAAACCGTTATCAAAATATACTTGTGCCGTAACAGCATTAGTAAAAACGAATAATAATAGTATTGTCCAAAACTTAACGATACTACAAAAACATTTTTTAGTAACTTGATTAATTCTTGTCATTTTTTTATTTTATAATTATTTTTTCACTTAACATTCCTTTATCGGACTCTATTTTTAGAAAATAAACACCTTTTGATAAATTAGGGTTTAAGGTTATCTTACTTTCTGATGCTTCTATTTTTTTAGTAAATACTCTCTTCCCTAAAACATCATAAATAGAGATGCTTTCTACATTTTGATTCTCAGTAAAATGAATGTTTATTTCATTGACTGCTGGGTTTGGATAAATTTGAATCGCAATACTATTAGTATCAAACTCATTTGTAGCAAGTGTAGAACCCGATTCAAATGCACCAATATCAGGGGCTGAACCGTTATAAGGTAAGCTTACTCCATCACCAGAACCCCAAGAAATACTTTTATCAATAGTGATAGTATTGCTTTCATAATCCACCTTTAGCACTTTTACAGGTGCATTATTCCCAATACTAATATTATCTCCATCCATTAAACCAAAACCATCAAAAAAGAAATAGGCAATACCTACTTTTACCTTGGTTCCACTCCCTGAACTAATTGTATATGTTACTGGAGCCCCTGCATTTATGGCTGGAGAATTACTTTTAAGTGTAAAATCTTGAGCTGATGGGTTCTTTAATAAAGGATCTATATATTTACCATGTTCATCTTGACCTTCGGATGACTGCCAATCACTGAAAGTATGACCATTGAAGAGCTTTTGTTTTAAATCTGTTCGAAAGTAGTAATTAGCATCAAACTTACTGTTTGAATTATTAGGAGTAGACACAAAATAATCTGGTTGATTAATTGTTGACACTACAATGTTATTTTTAACGGTTATATTTTTTGCGTTATCTTTAAAACTAATCATAGAACGGTTTTTGATAGGTGTCCGACTTTGAAAAATAGTATTATTTGCTATCGCAATATTTCTTGTATCACGATAAGCATTTATGCCGAAAGTAGTTGGGTCAATAATAAGAGATCTTCTTACTGTCATATAACTATTATCATCACCACCATGATCGTCTGATCCAGTAAAGAAGATACTCGCAGTCCAATTACCTTCGTGAGTTGATGTATGTTGGTCTATTACAATATGATCAACAGCATGCCCGATAGCAATCCCCCCCCCTTTATTTTCGTAAGATGTGTTGCCTTGAATTAAGACATAAGAACCTGCCGTTATATCAAAACCTTGCTCTGGGTTATGATGTGAAGTATTATTTAAAATTAAATGGTTTGGACCAACATCTGCTCCATTACTTTTTCTATGAATAACAATACCGTCATTTGATCTTCCGTGACTTACCGTATTATTACGAATGATACCATTTTGAGCCTGTGGAAGAGCACTACCCCAGACAGCAATACCACCGTTACCAGCTTTAGTTATTTCACAATTCTCAATTAAATATCCATTAACGTGTGTTAAAATAATACCTTGCGACTGTGGGTTAGTTACTTTTACATTGCGTATTGTATAATCTTTAGAGCCTGCACCTCCCAACGAAATACCAGCATTAATCATTTCAATGTTCTCAATGACAAGATACTTACTTCCGTAGGTAAATATTCCATTTCCAGGCTGATCATCAAACTTAATAACAGGTTTATTTCCTGAGCCATAAGCACCTATAAAGCTTTTATTATTTGATGTGCCTTCCCATTGTATTTTTAAGACCGTATTACGGAACGTATCACCACGATTTAGATATAAGTCATCACCAGATTGAAATGAAAAATTATTGGCTTTATTGAGTGTTTTCCAAGGTTCTGCCTCTGTACCAGGATTGTTATCATTACCGTTTTCAGCTACATAATACTTTTGTGCAGATACGGTTACAAATGAAATACATAAAAATACGATAAGTAACCATTTCTTAGGTTTTGATATTGCTGTCATAATCTATTCTTTTTATTCTATAATTATCTTTTTACTTAATTGTCCTTTTTCAGAATTCATTTTCAAAAAATAAACTCCTGAAGATAAATTTGGGTTCAATGTTATATTAGTTTCTGATGCATCTACCTTTTTCGTAAATACTTCTTTTCCCAATATATCATAAATTGAAATCGTTTCTATTTTGATTAACTCTGGGAATTGAATGTTTATTTCTTCCGATGTTGGATTTGGAGAAACCATTACATCAATAGCATTTTTGAATTTGTCTGTTGCTAATGTGCCTCCTCTTGGTGCTACATCTTCATATTTTACAGATGCCCCTTTCCCTACACGAAAAGCATCATACAATACTTCTCCAGAATTATCAAAAGGTCCATGATACATTCCAATTTTTTGAAAAGCATATTTTTTGTTATTTCCACATTCATCAATTAAATATCCTGTAACTCCTTTTTTATCAATAACCGGTGTAGGGTTATTATCCATCCATATTTGAATATATCCTGTACCATCATGAGCATATTTAAAATGCATCACAAAATCATGCCATTCACCTAGTTTATACGGTACAATAGTACTTTCATTTACCGATTGAACTGCTCCTCCAAGGTGAATCTTATAAGCCTCTACTTCTTTAGTAGATGTAAATAAATAAAATTTATCGCCTTTGGTTTTAATTGTAAAATGATTGGGTGCTGCACCACAACGTTTTTTCTCACTAGGCGAACCATGATGCTGAAAAACTATCGCATATCCTTTCACTTCCGCTTTTACCATGATGCTAAAACCTATCCAGTATTCTTGATTCCATTCATACACTCCTTTTCCACCTCTAATCTGTAATTCATTACGTTTCTGTAAAAGTTTTATCCCTTTTTTATCCACAAGAATTTTCCCATTTCCATCTACTTGATAATTTGGGTTTCCTGTAAACCGAACCGAATTATTCCCCTCTCTACTGGTAGATGATATTGTTGGAAACTGAGTTCCTGAACCAGGATTCATATAATGAACCTTCCAAATTCCATTTTGTCTATCCCACAGCGAAGCTCCATCTTCAAAACCATCATCAAAAATGATTTGTGATGAAAGTGTTGTTGTAAAAAGTGTTACAATAAAAAGACTTAAAATAAACTTTAGGCTAATCTTTGTGCTATCGCATGTTTGATTCGTTATTTGTATCATATGCTTTTATATTTAATAGTTCTTATTCTATAATTATTTTTTTACTTATGGTTTCTTTATCTAAAACAACTACAACATTATAAACCCCACTTACTAAATTTGGTATAAGGAGTATCTTTCTATCTAAAAGTTGATCGTTTTGAGTATATACCAACTTCCCTTGCATATCAAATATATTGATTGTATCAACCTTTATATCTTGAGGGATTTGAATTGTGATTTCATCAGTAGAAGGGTTTGGATATATAGAGAAATCAATAGTATTAAACTCATCAGTAGCAAGAGTGTTCGCTTTCAATAGATAATAATCATAAGGAAGGATAAATACTACATTTTTAGATTTTAAAAAGTCTATTATTTTTCCAAATTCAACCAAGCTATTAGCAGACCATGCATGGGGATGTAATTGTGATAATAGATATTCAGTAGTTGAATTTTCAGCATATAGTTCTTTAAAACTGGCTAAGCTCACTACTCTACTGCTATTTTCAATATTTATTCGAAGAGGCAAGCCTAAAACACCTTGAGGCGGAGTTATATTCTTATTATACAGCCATGTTTTAATCTCAGGAATATCTCTAATTACATCTGCCGTAATTGCATCTACATTATTGCCTGGAGCTCCAAAGCTATGCATGGTAATTCCAAACTTATCTTTAACAACATCTTGAGCTCTTTTCATCTTCCCGTACTGATAGTCATATGATTTTCCGCTAAACTCAGCATCATCCTTTTTATAGCCATGATCGTATCCATGATTCCAAAATTCAAACTTTTTAGAATTGTTTAGACCTTGAACAAAAGTTACAAATTCATTACTTGGGTTTTCAAGAGCTTTCCCTATAAACCCTAAACCAGCCACCACTTCTTTCTCTTTAACAGTATTGATAAAGTTTAGATATTTTGTTTTTTTTGTAGTATTATTTTTAAATTCAGAAAAATCATCTGCTTTTAGAATGCAATACTGTTGAGCATGTATATTAGAAGCTAAAGAAAATAGGACACTAAAGAATAGTATATATACTTGTTTAGAAACTCTATTCTTTATTGTTTTTTTTTGGTTTGGCATAGTTGTTAATAAATAACGAAAATTCTCTTGTTCTATTATAATTCAACAATAGACAACAAAATCATTAACGCCAATTTAAAAAAAGAATCTAAAGATTTTCTAAAGGATAAAACATTCTTTTGTTTACATAAACTAGTTACTTACCTTTGTCAAAAATTTGCTAAATGAATTATATATTATTTGATGGTACTGTACGAAATGCTTTATTGCCATTTACATATACACGACCCGTTGCCGATATTAGAATTGGTATTTTAACCATTCGAGAAAAATGGGAAAACTACTTAGGTCTTACCACTACTACCCTAACTGAAGAGTATTTAGAAGATAAATACCCTATGGTAGAAATGGACAATAATATTATGATTAATGCGGCTTTTCTACCAACTAAAAAATTAGTGAGTCTTGTAAAAAGCATGAAAGAGAATGAAGTCATTATCAAGGATGATGAAATTATCGCCTTTTACACTACTAATACTCAAGAAGAAGTAAATTTTGACACTTACAAAGTTCTCTCTTTCGAGGATGATCTCTTACAAATAAAAAATACTTGGGATATATTCTCATTAAATGACAACGCTATAAAAGCTGATTTTGAATTACTAACTGCTGGAAGAAAATCAGAACCCATACCTGACACCGTTAATTGCATCAACAAAGAACAAATATTTTTTGAAGAAGGCGTTGAGATTTCTTTTGCCACATTAAATGCATCTACAGGGCCAATTTACATTGGTAAAAATGCCATTATCATGGAAGGCTCTTTAATCAGAGGTTCCTTTGCTTTATGTAATGATGCTGTGGTGAAAATGGGTGCAAAAATATATGGAGCAACCACCATTGGCCCCTTATCTAAAGTTGGAGGCGAAATAAATAATGTTGTAATTTTTGGACATTCAAGTAAAGGGCATGATGGTTATTTAGGAAACGCCGTAATAGGGGAATGGTGTAATTTAGGTGCTGACACCAACAACTCTAACCTCAAAAACAACTATGCAGAAGTAAAACTATGGAGCTATGAGACTGAACGCTTTGCGAAGACTGGTTTACAATTTTGTGGACTAATGATGGGCGATCATTCTAAATGTGGTATCAATACCATGTTCAATACTGGTACAATTATAGGCGTAAGTGCAAATATTTATGGAAGCAATTTTCCTAGAAATTTTGTACCTTCTTTTTCTTGGGGTGGGGCAGCCGGTTTTACCACTTATAAAATGGGCAAAGTCAATGAGGTTGCATCTGTAGTTATGCAAAGAAAACACTTAACCTATACAGAACAAGAGCAAAAAATTATAGCTCATGTTTTTGATATTACGGCTAAGTATCGAAATTATTAAAACCCAAATCTCTTTTTGTAAATTATTCGATATTATAACAAATCAAATAAGCATTGGCACAACTATTGGACTTTACTAAGTGAAAATACATTCTAAAATACTCAACTTTTTGATTATTAGTTGATTATTTATTTTAGAATTGTATATGAAATTTATAGAATAAACGTTTAATGTCATATTGACCGAAATAAACTTATGAGTAATCCGAAATTTTTAAATATTGACAGTATGTCATTACAGCATATGCTTGATGAGGATTCAGAATTGATTCCATTAATGACACCCGAAGATGAAGAAGAAATAAAAAAGGAAAGTGTACCTGAAGTACTACCAATTCTCCCTTTACGAAATACTGTTTTATTCCCAGGTGTTGTAATACCAATTACAGCGGGTAGAGATCAATCTATCAAGCTAATTAAAGAAGCTAATAAAGGAAATAAAATTATTGGTGTCGTTGCTCAAAATAATGAGTCAATTGAAAATCCAACAAAAGAAGATCTTCATACTATTGGTACTGTAGCTCGAATTTTGAGAATGTTAAAAATGCCTGATGGCAACACAATGGTTGTCATTCAAGGAACCAAACGCTTTGAAGTTGGTGAGTTTGTACAAACAGAACCCTATATCAAAGCAAATGCGAAGGAGATGATTGAAGATTATCCTGATGCTGATGATACTGAATTTAACGCAATCATAGATTCTATACGTGATTTATCCTTAAAAATAATTAAGGAGAATCCGAACCTACCAACCGAAGCTGGCTTTGCCATTAAAAATATACAAAGTAATTCTTTCTTGGTAAATTTCGTTTCTTCAAACATGAATTTGAATGTTGAAGAAAAACAAGAACTACTCAATATTAGCAATTTAAAAGACAGAGCTTTAGCGACCTTAAAGAAAATGGATGTTGAATTGCAACGCCTAGAACTTAAAAATGTAATTCATTCTAAAGTTCGTGAAGATATGGATCAGCAACAGCGAGAATATTACTTGCATCAACAAATGAAAACCATTCAAGAAGAATTGGGTGGTGTGTCTTACGATGAAGATGTTGAGGAAATGAAAGTAAAAGCAAAAAAGAAAAAATGGAGTAAAAGTGTTGGTGAAACTTTTGATAAAGAAATTGGGCGTTTGCAACGCATGAATCCTCAAGTAGCTGAATATTCAGTACAACGCAATTACTTAGATTTATTGCTAGAATTACCTTGGGAGGAATATTCTAAAGATAAATTTGATTTAAAACGTGCTCAAAAAATATTAGATAGAGATCATTTTGGTTTGGATAAAGTCAAAGAACGTATCATAGAGCATTTAGCGGTTTTAAAACTAAAAGGGGATATGAAATCACCTATTATATGTTTATACGGCCCTCCTGGAGTTGGTAAAACTTCATTAGGAAAATCTGTTGCTGAATCTTTAGGAAGAAAATACATCAGAATGTCTTTAGGTGGTTTGCGTGATGAAGCTGAAATACGTGGACATAGAAAAACATATATCGGTGCCATGCCTGGTAGGATTATTCAAAATCTTAAAAAAGCAGGTACTTCTAATCCTGTTTTTGTATTGGATGAAATTGACAAACTAGCAAGCAGTCACAGTGGTGATCCGTCTTCTGCAATGTTAGAAGTTTTAGATCCAGAACAGAATACAGACTTTCATGATAACTATTTAGAAATTGGTTATGACCTTTCTAAAATATTATTTATTGCTACTGCCAATAACCTATCGACCATTCCTTGGGCTTTACGAGATCGAATGGAGTTGATTAATGTTAGTGGCTATATCATTGAAGAAAAAATTGAAATTGCAAAAAAGCATTTATTACCTAAACAGCTGAAGGAACATGGATTAAATTCTAAGCACATACAAATTGGTAAAGCTCAATTAGAAAAAATTATTGAAGGTTATACACGTGAATCTGGTGTTAGAGGACTTGACAAAAAGATAGCTAAAGTTGTACGTTATGCTGCAAAGTCAATTGCAATGGAACAAGATTACAATACTAAAATATCTGATGAAGACATCATAACAATTCTTGGCCCTGCACGTTTAGAACGTGACAAATATGAGAATAATGAAGTGGCTGGTGTAGTTACAGGCTTAGCATGGACAAGTGTTGGTGGTGATATTCTATTTATAGAATCTATCACGTCAAAAGGAAAAGGGAATCTTAGCATTACTGGTAATTTAGGTAAAGTAATGAAAGAATCTGCCACCATTGCCATGCAGTTTATCAAAGCTAATGCAGAAGAATTTGGTGTCACTACTGACGATTTAGAGAAGAAAAATGTACATATTCACGTGCCAGAAGGTGCTACTCCAAAAGATGGCCCAAGTGCAGGTATTACTATGTTAACTTCATTAGTATCCGTATTTACAGGACGTAAAGTAAAATCTAAACTAGCAATGACTGGTGAAATTACCTTACGTGGTAAAGTATTACCTGTTGGCGGTATTCAAGAAAAAATATTAGCTGCTAAAAGAGCAAATATTAAAGAAATAATTTTGTGTAAGGAAAATCAAAAAGATATTGAAGAAATAAAACCTCAATACTTAAAGGGATTGAAATTCCATTATGTAGATACGATGAAAGAGGTTATTGATATTGCTATTCTTAAACAAAAGGTGAAGAAGTAAATCACTTATATAAATTATTTTAATAAAAAAGGGTGCTAACATA
>VAPK010725101.1_pt1 | contig 17397 bp, 14 predicted proteins | sample 3395031 | NCBI WGS metagenome assembly VAPK01 (sample SAMN08290443, study PRJNA428436) | hydrothermal vent metagenome | isolation source: Deep-sea hydrothermal vent chimney 1 | place: Pacific Ocean: Juan De Fuca Ridge
AAACATGCCGATGTCGATGAAAGCGGCGTTGGTACCCCGTAGTGCATTGGCACAATTACCGGCGGTATTTTCTGAAACACGAATGCTCAGCGATATTGAATATCTTGCCAGCAAGGATCGGCAAGGACGTGGTTTAGGCACCCCTGAGCTGGATGATGTCGCTGACTATATTGCTGAGGAGTTTAAAAAAGCGGGCTTACAGTCGGTACCGGATAATGAAGGCGGCTATTTGCAAGTTTGGAGCGAACCGATTGCGGATCTCAAGCGAACCCTGACCTTAAAAAATGTCATCGGCATGATTCCCGGCAGCCATCCCAAATATGCGGGGCAGAGTGTGATTGTGAGCGCACATTATGACCATCTTGGCCATGGTTGGCCCGATGTCCATGCTGGAGATCAAGGTAAAGTCCATCCCGGTGCCGACGATAATGCCAGCGGTGTGGCGGTATTACTTGAGTTAGCCAGGATACTGGGGGCTCGCTGGCAACCCGAGCGCACGGTGATTTTTGCGGCGTTTACTGGCGAGGAAGCCTCTCGACTGGGTTCCATACATTATGTGAAGCATAGTCGCGCTTATCCCGTCGATAAAATATTCGCTGTTGTCAATATGGATACCGTAGGACGTATCGACGAACAGGGGCACACGGTATTTGGGACCGGTTCTGCGACCCAGTGGGTGCATATTATGCGAGGCATTGGTTTTGTCACGGGTTTAAAGATTAAATCCGTCGCTGAAGATTTTGGCAGTAGTGATCAACGCAGTTTTATCGAACAAGGAATTCCGGCGGTTCATGTGTTTGGCTCGGTGCATGAGGATTTTCATCGACCCAGTGACACGACAGATAAAATCATTCCATCAAGCTTGGTTAAAACGGCGACCTTGTTGAAAGAGGCGCTGGATTATTTGGCGGGGCGTGAAGATCCGCTGACCATCACACTGGCCAATGCGGCACCGCCATCACCTGCCGCGAAGCGCCCATCGGGCCGCAAGGTCAGTGTAGGCACCGTACCTGATTTTGCTTATCAGGGTAAAGGGGTGAGAATTACTGGGACAGCCACGGATTCACCTGCGCAAGCAATGGGTTTGCAAGCCGGAGATATCCTGGTGGAGCTTGATAACCAGGTGATCATGGATTTGTCTGATTACGCAAAAACTCTACGTGTCTTGACCCCTGGTCAATTAGTGAGCTTGCACTTTTTGCGTGATGGAAAGCGACATATGGTTCGCTTTCATGTAAAACTTCGATGATCATTGTTCAAACCACCCGCCTAGGAGACTGTCCCCGAGAATAGAAAATCTCCTAGGCGGGTGGTAAGGAATGAGGCATTGATTAAATTACCCATCTTGCTGATCTTTTTGCCCATCTTTTCCACGGTCCCGTCGGTTCCCTCGCTCACTAGGCGCCCCACGGGACCGTGAAAACGACAAATAAAAATCTGGCGCCATATAGGTATTTTAATTTCAGCCTCATCCCTAACTTATCAGCTAGTCTTGATAGCGCTGGAAAATAAGGGTGGCATTGGTTCCGCCAAAACCAAAACTGTTAGACATGGCCGTGTTCAGTGGTACATTATCTTGGGTCTTTGTGACAACAGGTATACCTGAGGCTGCTGGGTCTAATGAGTTGATATTGGCGGAGGCGCTGATAAAACTTTCGTCCATCATCAGTAGTGTGTAAATGGCTTCGTTGACACCGGCGGCGCCGAGGGCATGCCCGGTTAGGGATTTCGTTGAGCTGATCGGTGGTATCTTGTCGCTAAAGACTTCTTTGATGGCTTGCAGTTCTTTAACATCGCCGGCAGGTGTGCTGGTGCCATGAGCGTTAATATAGTCAATTTTCGTTGAGGTGCTTGCCAAGGCTTGTTGCATACAACGTACGGCACCTTCGCCAGAAGGTTGTACCATATCGAAACCGTCGGAAGTGGCACCATAACCGGTGAGCTCTGCATATATTTTAGCGCCACGTTGTTTGGCATGTTCGAGTGATTCAAGGACCACAATACCGCCCCCGCCGGAAATCACAAAACCATCCCGGTTCGTATCATAAGGGCGCGATGCGGTGGTGGGTGCTTCGTTATATTTGGACGATAGTGCGCCCATGGCGTCAAATAACACGGACATGCTCCAATGCACCTCTTCACCACCGCCAGCAAAAACAATGTCTTGCTTACCCAGTTGAATGAGTTCCATGGCGTTGCCGATGCAATGGGCGCTGGTAGAGCAAGCGGAGCTAATTGAATAACCGACTCCCTTGATTTTAAACGCGGTACCTAAACAGGCTGAGGTGGTACTGCCCATGGTTCGCGGTACCATAAATGGTCCCACTTTCTTGATACCTTTTTCGCGCAGCAGGTCGGCGGCTAACACTGTATTTTCAGTGGAAGCGCCCCCTGATCCCGTAATTAAGCCGGTGCGGGGATGGGAGACTTCGTTGGGTGTTAAGTTAGCATCAGCAATGGCTTGTTCCATGGCTAAATAATTAAAGGCAGCGGCATCCCCCATAAAGCGCCGTAGTCGCCGGTCGATGTGTTGTGTCACATCAATCTCGACTTCACCGCTAATACGGCTGCGAAACCCTAGCTCATCATACTTTTGGTTAAAGCTAATTCCAGAGCGGCTGTTGCGTAGAGAATTGACAACTTCCGCACGATTAATACCTATGCTAGATAAGATACCTAGACCTGTCACAACAACACGCTTCAAGATTCACTTTCCTCAAAAATTCTGGGCTGATGTAAATAGACCGACACGCAAACCTTTGGCCGTATATATTTCCGAGCCATCAACCTCCATTCGAGCATCGGCGATGCCCATGCATAATTTGCGCATGATGACCCGCTTGATGTCAATATGGTAGGTGACCAGTTTATTCTCTGGCGTGACTTGGCCAGAAAATTTAACTTCACTGCTACCCAGCGCACGGCCACGTCCTAAACCGCCAAGCCATCCTAAGTGGAAACCTACCAGTTGCCACATGGCGTCGAGCCCGAGGCAACCGGGCATGACCGCGTCATTTTGAAAGTGGCAGACAAAAAACCAGAGGGATGGGTCGATATCAAGCTCGGCGATGATGCTCCCTTTATTATAGTTACCGCCTTCATTTGAAATACGGGTAATACGATCGAACATAAGCATCGGTGGCAACGGTAGTTGCGCATTGCCTGGACCGAACAATTCTCCGCGTCCGCAAGACAGTAGTTCATCCTTCGTATAAGCGCTTTTATTTCCCATTTTATTAATCACTAAATCACTATAGTTAAAAAGTCTTCGGGGTTAAACTTGTTAAGTTTAATGGTTTGCTTCCGAGCATTGATGTACCTTGCTAAGGTCGAGTAAACTAACACAATGGCTTAGGTTTTTCGAATAACAATGGTCTGTGTGTTTAATTAATAATCAAAAACGTCAGCCAGAAAATGCCTAACAAGCGCTGTGATGACCTAAATGTCTAGAAGGCTATTCTTTGGTCTTAGCTTGACCCTTGATCGATGAAGGGTTTTTCTCTGCCTGGGCCGCCAAATTTAAATTTGAGCAGAAAACCCATGTGAAAAAGATATTTGCTGGTATTGAGAAGCTTATCTTATCGTTTATTGAGTGTCCAGTCATAGGGTAATTTTTCAATTTTAAGGCGTCGTGCATTTTCGCTCAGAAAGCGTTGTGCATCACTGGGTGCATATTGATAGATGAAGCTAATACGATCTTGCCGGGTTTTGCCAAAATCTTCTTTATATAAGTAGAAAATTTGTGAAATCGAAGCAAAGGGAATGAGTCTTCCGAAAAGATTATCTCTCGTGCCAATACGTAAGCCTTTTTGACTGTCTGCTAAAAAATTTCGAGTAGCTTGTTTCAATTGCTTGTGTAATTTTTCAGTACGATAAACTTCGGGATTAAGGTCGGCAGATGATGTTGATGCACGCACGATGGCAAAGTGGATCAGTGGATCGCCCATCGGGCGTAAGTGTCGATGAAATATATCATCTAGGCTTAGCCGTAATTTACCAATCCGCCAGCGTTTGTCTTGCCAGCGGCGTGCCACCGGAAAATCAGGAATCTCTTTAATACTTTTAATTTGAGGCCAATAATCCAGAATGAGTCGTAATGTAAATGCATTGTAAGCATTAATCATCAGTGATTTTGCTCGGCTACCATCGAGGCCGGTTAAATTTTGATCGGCTAAAATTTTAATGTAGTTTTCCAGGGGTTCTCGATCTCGATTTAAGTTTTCATAATCGACTTTGCCATTGACCACCACGGAACGGAGAATATTTTCATAGCTTTTTAAGGCTTTTTCGTAGGGGTCTTTCGGTGCTGCATTTATTGAGAGGGCAAAAAAACAACCGAGGCTTGTCAAGAGTAAATAGCAGCCGACACGAGCGTTATTAATTAACATGAATTCTCCTCATGACATGCGAAGTGCTGTGCTTGCTGAATGACTCTATTATAAACCACTATTCAGCCGGTGTTCTCAATTATTCTGGCCGTTAGAATAATTGAGAACACGCTCCAATGGTTATCGAGAGAATATTTCCTTTTAGTGATTAATTTTCATTCTGACGTGGACTGGGGTGTGATCATATTGGTTGTTATTTAGTCGTTCGATAATGGATAAGTCTCTTTGGTGCGATTTGACCACATTTTTTCGGCCAGTGCGATTGCCTCACCAATGCATTTTGCACGTTCCGTGAAATACAATGCTAATCCGGCAGTACTGATAATGGCGTGATGACCATAATGATCAAGCTGGGTGCCGCGCCACACATCGACGAGTTTAGTTAGCACCAGGTTGTCTTCTTTAGTTTGGCGCTGATTGACACGTGCTGGCCAGTCAGTCTCCAAGAGTTCGCCATTTTTCAGCCAATGAATGACGGTATTATTATCGGGCCGGCACTCCGACTCGCCACCGTCACCCCGAAAGCTGATCAAATTGTATTGATTCAGTTGTTGTCCGGCCTGCTGATGGATGATTAAATAACCCGGATGAAAAATACCCTGAATGGAATAAGGTGCGTTGCATGGGTTGATCATTCTGGCGACTGTATGGACTGGCGAGCGTAATCCTAGCAAGGGTCGTAAATCGATTAATGTTTGTAATTTAGGTGATAAAACACGCAATGGTAAAAAAGCGAAATGATGCTGCGTGATGCGATGCATTGCCTCTGACATCGAAGCGGCCGGTGTGATGCCTAAGGTGGCTAAAGCCTCTTCGGTATAGAGACGGCCCTGAGTATGGCCGCTGGTACCGTGCATTAATATTTTTATGCCGTTTTCCGCTAATAGGAGTGCGGCAAGTACAAACCAAGGCAGATGGCGTCGCTTACCGGCATAAGATGGCCAATCTAGATCAATGGTTTGATTGACGCTGTTCAGTAATGGCGCTAAATGCGATGTCACCGCTTGGGTAAATCCGGCGATTTCTGCAGGGGTTTCTTCCTTCACCCTCATCAGCATTAAAAAGGCCCCCAGTTGAATATCTTGCACTTGTTCGGCAAGTATCATGCGCATGGCATCATAGGCTTGTTGATGAGTTAAGGCACGTGAACCGCGCTTTCCGCGACCAAGAATTTGAATAAAAGGGGCAAATGGATGTTCAATATTCGGCATAAGTATATTTCAATGACCATTATTTAGCGTATATTATTACTTGTTTTTGCGCCTGAGGCAAAAGGGTAAGCACTGATGAGTGCCTAAAATGATCGGCGGCGGGCCTAGATAAAGTTATTGATTCGTTTGCCGCTAGCACAGGATATTAGGCATGGGCGGTGCCCATTTCTGAGTTATCAAGTAATGGATTGATTGCTCTTTATTTAGCGCTTCTCACTGAATTTTAGGCGATTAATCCTTGCCATTTGCCCTTGACATTGAAGATGAGGGACAGATTGAGCAGTCTGTGAGCGAGTCAATTAATCATAATGTTTCTGGGGGAAAAATGCTAATCATTGACTCTATCCAGGCCATTAAATTCATTGCTGCCGCGGGTTAGTTTTCGAGGTTATGGAAAGAGTACTGCTTAAAAATTTAGCGTCAGAGATGACCATTGCCGATGACCTGCTCGGCAGGGATGGGCGTTTGTTGCTTAAGGTCGGTGCCGTGCTGACTGAAAAGCATATTCGGGCAATGAAAATCTGGGGCATACCCTATGCCTACATCAAGGTCGGTGAAGAGATCGAAGCTGATGACAAGGTCGCTCAGCAAAAAGCGGGTCATACCGACACGATTCCAACTGAATTATTGGGAAAGTTTAAGTTGGCGAATATGGATCATCCATTAATAAAAGAACTTTTTGAGCAAGCGGTGAAGCGTTATGAGCAATAACTACTCGCCAGCACTGCCGTTCGATATCGACCCGGTTCAATTAGTTAAAGAAAATATCAAATTAACATCACTGCCAACCATTGTTTTTAAAATAGATAAAGCGATTAACAGTCCCTATACGACGAATCATGATATTGCGAAAATCATTAGCGGTGATCCCGATTTAGCCGCCCGCCTATTGCGTATTTCAAATAGTGCTTTCTTAGGTTATCCAACACGCATTGAGACGGTATCACAAGCGGTTTCTGTGGTGGGCACACAGCAATTGCGAGATCTGATTTTTGCAAGCACAGTCACCACATTGTTTAAAAAAATTCCAGAAAATATCTTAACGATGGAATCTTTCTGGCAGCACAGTATTGCTTGTGGCATTGTGGCGCGTTTACTTGCTGAGGTCGCATCATATAAAAATACTGAGCGTTTTTTTGTGACAGGTTTGTTGCACGATATTGGGCGTTTGTTGTTATTAATTGTGATGCCCGATGTGATGCAAATTATTTTTAAAATTAGTGAGCTTGAAGAGCGTTGTTTATTTGATGTGGAGGAAGAAGTGATGGGGTTTAATCACGCCTTGGTGGGTGGGCTCTTATTAAAAGAATGGCAGTTGCCTGATCGATTATGTGATGCTGTTTGTTATCATCATGCCCCCCATCAAGCCGAGCAGCATCGGATTGATGCCTCCCTGATTCACGTATCTGACATTATTGTCACGGGCATCGGATATGGTAATAGTGGGGAAAAATATGTGCCGCCGCTCGATGATGATGTTTGGCAGGCACTTTCGTTTAATCATTTATCCTTGAGTAAATTGCTGGAGACGTTGGACCATCAGTTTAAAGAAGCGGTCAGTTTTGTATTGGATGTCGATTAATCTATGAGTTTGCAAACAATAAAAAAAGAATTGTTTTATGGACAAAAACATGATCTTCAAGTTCATGAATATAAACATATTGTCAAATCGTTAGAACTTATTACCGATTTAAACAGTAATAAATTCGTTTGGCACAGCCATCACCAAAAGGCTGAGAGGCTCAGCCAATGCATTAAAACCGTGAGTCAAATTATTCCTTTTTACATGTCCGCAATGTATTTGATTGATGAGGATGGATTAGATATCTCACTCAGTCAATGTTTGCCGCGAGAGGCTAAAGATCAATTTTCTGAATATCTGGAACAGTTCATTGACGATGGTACCTTGGGCTGGGTCATTAATCAACCTAAAGCCATTGAGTTGCCAGAGAAACATAAAAATGAAACCCATATTTTTCACATTATCGCCACTAAAAACCGTGTGCTTGGTATTTTTTTTGGTGTGTTAGCGGGTAGTCAACGAGTCAATCCCGTCTTTCTTGATTTAGTTTCGCTTGTCTTTGGCCAGTGTGCTTCTCATATGGAATCCGATGATTTGGCTTGCCAAATTGAACGGACTGAACAGGCTTATAAAGCCCAACGGGGTCAATGCTGTGATGAACTGAATTTAGCGAAAGAAAAACAGCCGTTTGATAATGACGCTGATACTTTGCTGGGGGATCGTTGCCGACGTGACATGGATCGTTATTTACGTGAGATGAATCGTGCATTAGTCTTGCTTCAGGAAACTAAACTGAGTGATCAGCAGCGAAGCTTGTTGAATGAGGTGACTCAATCAGAGCATAAGATGGATAACTTGCTCAATTTATCGTTGCCATTGAGTAACAATGAGCAGGCTGAAACTAATTCGGCTGCCCATCAAATTTTTAATGTCGCTGATCATATCGACGACGTGTTACAGCAGATGGCAAACCAGGCATTTGACAAAGGGCTAGATATTCAAAGTGTCATATCGCCTGATATACCCCGCTGGCTGACTGGCGACGCACAATACTTACAGCAGCTATTAAAACATTTAATCACCAATGCGATCGAATATACGCCCACTGGATCGGTCATTGTTCGGCTGAATCAGGTTGATGTCCCAGCCAATATCTGCATGTTGAAATGTGCCATCGAAGATACTGGCGTTGGCCTGATTTCAAAAGTGAAACAACGTATTCAGCGCTATCTTTCTTCTCCGAACTTGGCCGTGTCTGACACACCGCTCAATATTGGCTTTGGGTTAGCCGCCTGTAAAAAATTAGTGCAGAGTATGCATGGCCAAATGGGCATGTATAGCCAGTTTGGCCAAGGCAGTGTGTTTTATTTTATTGTACCGTTTTCGATCGCTAATAAGCCAACGGAGAGACAAAAAATACCGGTCCATTTAACATTAATCACAAAAAATAAGCCGTTGATGGAGTCGGTGAGTGCAAAAGTTGATGGCATGATCGCTGGGTACTCGGTATCCTCTAGCCTAGAGGCGTTAACTCAGGTAGACCGTTCTGCGGGGTGGCCAGTTTGTCTCATTGATGAACCTATTTTAGACGATGCGTCCTTGTCGTTATTGAAGCGTGATGATTTTGATCCGCAAGCGACGTTGATTTTATTGAGCAAGGAGGTGCTGTTAGGTGAGTTGAAGAATTTGACCTCCTATGATGGTTTTGATTTTATGTTAAGCAAGCCATTGCCTGGCCAGGTTTTATTGAATCGCTTAAAAGCGGTTGTTGATACACACCATAGCATGAGTGTGATGGCAAGCTTGAGTCCATCAATATTTAGCGTTGATTCACAAGCTACCTTCAAAGCGCTGGTCATTGAAACTCATTTGTTATCTCAAGAGATTAGCTCGTCGTTATTAAAAAAAGTGGGTTGTCAGGTTGATATCGTTGATGATGGTGATGCCGCATTACTTGCGTTAGCCTGCGTGCAATATGATCTCATCTTTATTGATTGTCATTTAACTATCACTGGTGCTTATCAAACAGCCTTGAAAATAAGAGCGTTGGAACAGAGTGAAGAACGTCCGAGAGTACCGATCATTGGCATGGTGAAAGAGGTTGCTCAAGACCTTAGCGCTCGCTGCCTGGAGGCGGGCATAGATGACTTATTAGTGAAACCTATCAAACCAGACAGGCTGCGCAAAGTCATCTTGAAGTTATTAGTGGTTACCGAGCTTGGGCAGCCTATCATTTGATCTCGCTTGATCTTTGATCGCCACAGAAGTTTTTCTTCAATCGGTGATACATGAATGAAAATTCATTAACTATTTTTTTGAATGAACTTTTCGATACTGCGGCTGGGTACGGCGCCAATTTGGGCGGCTATTAATTCACCATTGGGGGCGAAAACTAGAAATGAGGGCGTGCCATACCAAGCTTCACCGGTTAACTCAGCATAGAGTTCAGCAACGACTTCAGGTTCAGCAATAAGATTCGGGTAGTTTAACTTGTGTCGGCGAATGAATGCCTCCGCCTGTTTTTTCTTGCGAGTACCATCGGCGCTGATGCCTAACATCTGTGCATTTTTGTGTTGATAATTGTGATGAAAAGTAACGTATTGATGCGCTTCTTTATTACAAATATGACAGTCAGAAGCCCATATCATGACGATTAGCCATTTACCTTTGCTCATATAATCTTCAATATTTTTCCCTTTTCCATCAAATGTTTGCAACCAGGTTTCGGCGTTGGCTAAGCTGGCTAGCATGACTGTGAATAACAGCAAAAAGAGCGATGGTTTAACGGTGGCGTGCCATGGGGACATAAATATTTCTCGCTTTAATAAATTTCGATCAGTCGTTTTTATTGCGCGATCATTGTTGAGAAAAATAGTGCTGTAAATACGCTTCGAATGTCAGAGTGTCGGTCGCTTCGATGGATTTTTGTTTGGCCAGTGAGCGATTAATTTCATCAATAAAAGAGATTTTCTGTTGTTCTGTGAGGGTTTGTCTTTCAAAGTAGTTTCGATGCTCGACGGATTTACGCATGGCAAAATGGTAAAATGATTCTTTGTTAGCACGCATTTCTGCGAGCAGACGTGCCGAGGGTGTATGGTCGGGGTTTTTTACCAAATCTTGTTGTAAAACCAGCGTTGCTTGATAGCGTGGGGTGTTTTCATTGGTGTCTAATAGTTCAGCAAAACCTGTCAGTTGTTCGCAAAGCTCACTGGCCCACTGCACTAACGGCATCGATTGGCCATGACGTTGTAATTGGATGCCTGGTTTACGCCCTTGGTGGGCGACGATTTGGTAGTTAGCATCAATTTCTTTGGTTTCCTGTGGATCAATCGGTGGGCTGGGATGGAATAGGCAAAAAGCAAAAAAAGTTTCCAGGAAGTGAAGTTGATCCACGTTAATGCCTAAGGGGTCAAAGGCATTAACATCGAGTGAGCGCAATTCAACATAGCGAACGCCGCGCCGCTGTAAAGCAAGGATCGGTTTTTCATTGTTATTGAGTAATTGTTTAGGGCGGGTGGTGCTATAGTATTCGTTTTCAATTTGTAAACGATTGGCATTGAGTTGCCGGTATTCGCCATTTTTTTTCAGACCTATTTTTTCATGTTCCGTGCAGGGTGTTTCAATGGCTTGTTGTAAAAAGTGAATATACTCCGCTAAGCTGTTATAGCTGGGATTAACACCTGTTTCATGTTCTTTGCTATTTTGGTAGCCAATGTCGCCCATGCGCAATGAGGTCGCAAAAGGTTCGTAATAGGTGAATTCATCAAACGCTTGCAGCGTTGTTTTTTTATGACCAAGGAAGGATTTGCAGACCGCCGGTGAGGCGCCAAATAAGTAAGGGATTAACCAACCATAGCGTCTTATATTGCGAATCAAACTAAAGTAATGCGAGGATTTAAAGGTTTGTAAATCTTGTGAGCTTTGAACGATGTTTTGATATTGCTGCCAAAAATTTTCACTAAACGAATAATTAAAATGAACCCCGGCGATCACTTGCATCACCCGACCGTAGCGATGCCCTAAACCTCGACGGTATACGGTCTTCATGGTGCCTGCATTGGAGGGGCCGTAATAGGCAATGGGAATATTGGTCTCACCCTCGACCACGCAAGGCATGCTGGTGGCCCACAGTATTTCATTATCTAGTTGGTGATATACAAATTTTTGGGTATTGCATAAAAATTTGAGGGCATTTTCAATACGGTTGAGTGGCGGGGTGATGAACTCACAAAGTGCCTCTGAAAAATCAGTGGTAATATAGGGGTGGGTCAGCGCTGAGCCTAAACCGACAGGGTGTGGCGTTTGTGCAATGTGGCCTCGTTTATTAACCCGCAAGCTTTCTTTTTCCAAACCCATCAGACTTTCTTTGAGCAGATGACTTGAATGGCTATTGATGAATGCCGACAATCTTTGTTCAGTCGTTTTACACAAAATGATGAATGCCTTTGTTAATGTCGTTTAATGGTGGTAGAGTGCCAGATAATCGGCTCGAATATTTTACTCGTACAAATAACTTCATTTTGCCATCAACGATACGTATAATAAAACCGCGTATTGTGCCTGATTTGCATTGAAAATGCACCAAAATTCTATTCAACCGGCATTGGGCGACCTCATGTTTGAAAATCGCGATGGTCATGGATTTCACGAGGGGTTTTCTGGAGGCGGTAAGACTTATCAGGAATCAAATGCTGGGCCGCCCAATGTTGTTTCAGCTTCCCTAGGAATGGTTTTATATGATGATGCTTTATGGTTTCGTACGTCGCCTATTATTTTCATTACCGCCGGAGCGCGCTCACACATTGACGTTAAAGGCTGTTAATTATTGGCATCGAGTGGGTTTTTCTTTGGGAGAGGCCAATCGTTTTATCAAACCGGTAAAATGTATGGGGCTTGAGTTTACTAATCCCATTGGATTAGCTGCCGGATTGGATAAAAATGGAGATTATCTGGATGCATTGGCATCGCTAGGTTTTGGTTTTATCGAAATTGGTACGGTAACACCGCAGCCTCAGCCGGGTAATGACTCACCCCGCTTATTCCGGATTCCTCAAGCACATGCCATCATTAATCGTATGGGGTTTAACAATAAAGGGGTTGATCACTTGGTGACGCAGGTGCAGCGCTCAAAATATCAGGGAGTGCTCGGTATCAATGTGGGGAAAAATGTCAACACGCCGATAGAACAAGCGGTTGATGATTACCTGATTTGTCTGAGAAAAGTGTATTCACTGGCAAGCTATATTACGATTAACATCTCGTCACCGAATACTAAAAATTTACGGCAATTGCAAAATGGGGAAGAATTAGGGATATTTTTACAGAAGCTTAAGCAAGCGCAAGTGCGCTTGGATAATCAATATCACCGATATGTACCGCTGGTGGTTAAAATTGCGCCTGATTTATCCACCGACGATATCGCGGAAATGGCCCATTTATTCATACGCTACGAAATCGATGGAGTGATTGCGACCAATACCACGATTTCACGCGAGCAAGTTGAGCACTATCCCAATGGAAACCAGGCGGGGGGGTTAAGCGGAAGTCCGCTGACTAAAAAATCAACCGCCGTTGTATCAACATTGCAACAAGTGCTGGGAGATAAAATACCTATTATTGCGTCAGGAGGCGTGATGAATGGCCATGACGTGAAAGAGAAATACCAAGCGGGTGCTAGCTTGGTCCAGCTGTATAGCGGATTGATTTATGCCGGGCCTCGGTTAGTGTCAGAGGCGGTGCAGGCGGTTTGATGGCGATAAAAAAGCGAAGCTGTTTGGTTAAAAAAAGTGTCGTATGGGCGTAATTTTTAACCAAACAGCCTTTAGCTTGGTTATTTAGCTACGATCTTGGGCCAAGTCCCTTTGTTTTGATTGATCGGTCGAGATGCATGACCCACCGTGTGAATGTTAATGACAATTTCGCGATAACGATCCCCATCGACTTGCCATTCACGCGCCGCACGTACCACACAATCGATACGTACTTTGCCACACTGTTGCTCGGCATCAATGGGTGACGCCAGTGCTTTTTCTACCGCTTCCTTGATGTTATTTAGCTGGGTTTGATCGAGCTTTAGACCACCTAACCACTCTGGAGCGTTAATGTTGACGACGTTTGCTATTGCTTGTGATGAGCCAATGAAAAGCCCGAGCAATGCCACCTTCAGACAGACGATGCGAATCAATCTCCGTGTTATCATTTATCCCCCTAATTAAACTCGGTAATAGCTAACGATCAATACCGGCTGGCAATGATCACTTGATAGCCCACTGTTGCTGGATTGCTGTACGCATGACGTTTTAGCAATGCTGTGCTCACACTGGGACGACTTCTCCCTCAAGAAGTACACAAGATTCAATAATAGAAGTGTCATGAAGCGATATCCACTGCTCTGGATAAGGACTCATGAGGTGTCTATTATCCATCTTGATGGTATATTCCACATTAGTCTAGTTCATCCGTCAACTATTAACTGGATTAAAAATACTAAGCTATTATTTAACAGATTGTTCTTTATGCATGTCTAATGAAACAGCATTTGCTGAGCCGCAGGCGGGACAGAGGCGTTTGATGGGTTTCGATATAATCCAACCTAAGTACACTAATGCGACGATAATTAATGGTAAAAAAATAGGGGAGAAGAGTAAAATGACACCAAAGATGACAAATTCTTTAGCGGCAGTGGCTTTGCTTTTTCCTTCGTATTGACAGTCGTGACAATGGATGAAATTTGGGTCGATTTCTTTACTCATGGAGTCTCCTACTGGTGTTATTGCGTGAGTCAATCTATTTTCCCTATTTAGAAATAGAGTTTTTAGTCTATGCTTTCTGATATTTGTATTGTAGATATCATGAGTGGGATTGGAAGTACAGCGGTTTGTGTGAAATTTGTCCGTAATATTGAGAGGGTGTCGCGACTCATGTCCGTTGCCGCATTTTAGACAACTTCTAAGCTATTGGATAATAATGTTTTGTGCGAATGGAAATAACATCATTGTATTGACATGAATGTTTATTCCCCAGTTAGACCGAGCGATTTTATACATTCCATGAAGCGCTGGACGGTCTTGGCTGATTGTTCGAAGTTTAAACACGGTGGACCTAGGGGGCGTTAGACGATAAGCTATTATATATTGTCTTTATGATTAATTTTAGCCCATTGAACTGAATAACGGCTCATGCGAATGAGTAAGATAACCGAATGATGATGGAAGAAAAAGAACAGCCAGATGAATATATTAGTAAGAGCCAGCGCAAGCGAGCGTCTCACGCGGCTCAACAATTAGGCCAGAAACTTGTCGAATTACCCACAAGTCAATTAAACAAGATTGATTTGCCGGATCGGCTTCGCGAGGCTATCTGTCATGCAAAAACGATTAAATCGCATAGTGCCCATAAGCGTCAAATGCAATATATCGGTCGTTTAATGCGTGACATTGATGTGCAACCGATCGAGCAATACATGCAAAGTCGGCAATGGGAGCCTCGTAAAGAGACGGAAAAACATCACTTAGCGGAGCAATGGAGAGATGGATTAATTAACAATTTCGATGTTTTTTTTCATACCGTGCAAGCGAGTCAGCCAACCATTGATCGGCAACATATTCGCCAATTGGTACGAAATTCGACAAAAGAACAAAAGGAAAATAAGCCTCCGAAATCAAAAAGGATTTTATACCAGTATCTATTGAATCTCCTTTCTGAGGCAAATTCATCATCCTTTTGAGTCATCGACGAAATTGCCAGCATTGTTGTAGCATCATCGTGCTAAACCATCCATCGATCTCGTTCAAGCGCATTTAACAGGGGATAAGAATGTTCATTCCTAAGCGTCTCCGTCGTCTTGGTACCTGTAATATAGGGAAATAATATGCTTAATGAAACACCATCCGCCATTTATCTAAAAGACTATCGTGTGCCTGAGTATTTAATTGATCAGGTTGAGCTGACATTTGATTTGAATGAAGACGTCAGCAATGTGACAGCGCGCCTCAAAGTGCGAAAAAATCCGAAATGTGATACCGGCCCTTCCGTGTTAGCGTTGAGCGGATCGCATTTAATGCTTGAGTCTATCGCCCTTGATGGTAATGTATTGCAAGATCATCAATATGAATGTCACCGCGAGGGGCTGCGGGTTTTCGATGTACCTGATCAGTTTATCCTGGAAACGGTGACTGAAATAAAACCTGAAGAAAGCACCGCGCTTGAAGGCTTGTACAAATCCAGTGGTAATTATTGCACGCAATGTGAGGCGGAAGGCTTTCGGCGCATTACTTATTTCTTGGATCGCCCCGATGTGATGGCGATCTACACGACAACGATCGTGGCGGATAAGAGGCGTTATCCGGTATTACTTTCTAACGGAAATTTGATTGAACGCGGTGAATTGAGCAATAACCGGCACTGGGCTAAATGGCATGATCCGTTTCCTAAACCCAGCTATTTATTTGCTTTAGTGGCCGGTGATCTTGTGCATCAAGAGGATCATTTCAAGACAAAATCTGGTCGGAATATCACGTTACGCATTTATGTTGAAGAAGAAAATATCGATCGTTGTGATCATGCGATGGCGTCATTAAAAAAATCCATGGCTTGGGATGAAAAAGTCTATGGTCGCGAATACGATCTCGATATTTACATGATTGTGGCAGTGAATGACTTCAATATGGGCGCCATGGAAAACAAAGGTCTGAATATATTTAACTCCGCTTGCGTGTTGGCAAAACCTGAAACCGCCACCGATAATGATTACGAAAATATACAAGCGATCATTGCTCATGAATATTTTCATAATTGGTCAGGCAATCGGGTGACCTGCCGTGATTGGTTTCAATTGAGTCTGAAAGAAGGGTTTACTGTTTTCCGTGACCAACACTTTACGGCGGATATGACGTCAAAATCAGTTAAGCGGATTTATGATGTGAATGTGCTTCGAACTAGCCAATTCCCACAAGATGCCGGGCCGATGGCGCATCCGGTGCGTCCATCGTCTTACATTGATATCAGTAATTTTTACACCGTCACGATATACAACAAAGGCGCTGAAGTGGTTCGCATGTTGTATAACTTACTGGGTGCCGATGGCTTTCGAAAAGGGTCCGATATTTACTTTTCCTTATATGATGGCCAAGCCGTGACCACTGATAACTTTGTATCGGCGATGGAAGAGGCCACCGGAGCTGATTTGCGACAATTTCGCTTATGGTATGATCAGGCTGGTACCCCCGAAGTGAAAGTGACTCGCCAGTACGATGCCGCCCAGCAAATTTATAGCTTGGTCTTTGAGCAAACTTGCCCGGCGACACCAGGGCAAGCCACCAAACAGCCCTTTCATATTCCCTTGGCTTTCGGTTTGCTCGATTCCTCTGGGCAAGAGTTAGTGCCACAAGTCGTCGCAGAAGATAATGCAAGCTGGACGCTGAATGAAAACGTTTTGGAAATTCGGGAAGCGGTGACTCAGGTCCATTTTAAAAATCTAGCGAAAGCGCCCATTCCTTCCTTATTACGTGATTTTTCGGCGCCTGTTAAGTTAACGATTGAATATACTGATGATGAGTTGATGTTTTTGATGGCCCATGACGGTAACGAATTTAATCGATGGGATGCCGGGCAGCGTTTAGCCATGCGTATCATTAATGGGTTGATTGCCGATCTTAATAATAATAAACCGCTGGCTATTGAACAAGGGTTTATTGATGCCATTCGGCAAATCATTGAGCATGATACATTAGATCAATCGTTAATTGCCCAAGCATTAAATTTTCCCAATGAAATTGTCATTGCAGAACAACAAAAAATTGTAGATCCAACGCTGATTCATCAAGCGCGGGAGTTTTTGTGCAATCAGGTTGCCACGACCTTAGAATCCAGTTTTATGACGGTTTACCAAGCCAATCTGAATACTCAAGTCTATCAATTTAATGCACAAATGGCAGGCCAGCGACGCTTAAAAAACACCTGCTTATATTATTTAATGCGTCTCAATAAACAAGCTATTCGGCAAATGGCATTGAGTCAATTTCGTCAGGCAAATAATATGACCGATGGCTTGGAAGCCATGGAAGCGATCGTCAACACAGATTGTGAAGAAAGAGCCGTTGTGCTTGATCAATTTTATCAAACCTGGAAAAACGATACATTAGTCATTGATAAATGGTTTGCACTGCAAGCACGCTCTAAGTTGGAAAAAACATTAGATGATGTGATTGCACTGACTCAGCATGAGGCGTTTGATATCAAGAATCCGAATAAAATGCGAGAGATCGGAAGAGCGTCG
>VAPK011015584.1_pt1 | contig 17397 bp, 20 predicted proteins | sample 3395031 | NCBI WGS metagenome assembly VAPK01 (sample SAMN08290443, study PRJNA428436) | hydrothermal vent metagenome | isolation source: Deep-sea hydrothermal vent chimney 1 | place: Pacific Ocean: Juan De Fuca Ridge
GCCATTAGGGTTTTGGCCCTAAAATGGTCTGATGAGGCCATATCCAAGGTGAAAATATCCTGTAGGCCATCGTTGTTGATATCGGCAATATCCAAACCCATGCCGTAAAATGAAATTTGATTGGTAAATTCTTTTATTGAGTCGGTAAAGCTGCCATTTTTGTTATTGATGAAAAGTGCATCGGGTAGATAGTAGTCGCTTGCGATGTAGATATCGAGCCAATTGTCATTGTTGATATCCCCTATACTTAATCCTAAGCCGAAAATTGGTCGTTGTAAGCCTGCTTCCTTGGTAATATCCTTAAATTTTCCATTGTCATTACGATAGAAGTGAGAACTATTGAAATAGGCCGTTTCTAGGTCTTTCTTGACGATTTTTTTTAGATTGATAGGGTCAACACCATAAAGTTCATTTTCGTTCATTACGATGCAATCAAGGTCGCCATCCTTGTCAAAATCAAAAAATGCGGACTGTGTTGTGATTCCTGGGTCTGCAATACCATATTTTTTAGCGGATTCCGTAAAAGTGAGGTCTTGGTTGTTGATGAACAAAAGATTCGCCCGATTGTTTCGGTTATTGGGTCCGCCCTGAGAAATGTAAATATCTTTATAGCCATCATTGTTGATGTCGACAAAGGTGATGCCATTGGCCCATTTCTTTCCTCGGTTTATTTGGGCTTTTTCAGAGATATCCTCAAAAACTAAATTTCCTTTGTTCAGAAACAATTTGTTAGGTACTTGGTTGCCACAGAAAAAGATGTCTAACAAACCATCATTGTTAATGTCTTCGAGACCTACACCAGCTCCGTTATAGAAATAATCAAAATCGAACAGGTTATTCAAGGTCTCAATATTTTCTTGAATTTTATTATTGAAAAACAGCTGCGTTTGGTTGCTGTCTAGGCGTTCAAATAAAGGTTTTTGAGATTCGGTTTTTGATACGGCTTTTGTTACTGAACTTTCCTTATTTTTATTTTTGTCACCACAAGATAGAAACAGTACTAGAAAAAGAGCACTGGTCAGTGTTCTAAAAAAAACGGTACTGAGGCAAACCTTTATTAAGAATGCTGTCCAATGATTTTTTTGCGATAATGGTATTGTTTCCAATGTGGCTTTTCAAATCTATTAATAAAGAATGAAGTGTTGGTATGAAAAAAAACTGCCCGATATATAATATCGGGCAGTTTGAAATGATCTTACTAAATATTTGTGGTATACAATTCTTAACCGTTACAGATATTTAGAACGATGACCCCTGTAGCTGGCCCTGGGCCATCTTCAATGGCCAATTCGCCAGTTGGGGCTGTTATTACATAACTATGCTCACCTTCAAAGCTTCCCGAAACATAGGTGAATATCAATTCTGTAGTGCCATCAGGTACATTGACCGTATGATTGGTGCCACTGCCTTCTGCGGTATAATCGGTGCTGACACCATCAATGGTAACCGTGATAAAGGCACCGTCCCAACCATCACCATAACTATCGGCAAGTTCAAAGAGATAATCGCCAGGCACTGGGGTAGGAGGAATACACTTAATCGGTTTATTGTACTGAAATGGTGAAGCGAAAAATGAACCAGTTAGTGTTTGGGTGTTACTAGTATTTGTAAACACTTGGCCATCGGTCAAGGTCAACTGCAACCTGAACAAAATCGCATCGCCACCATCAAACTCGCCTTCAACGACTCCTAGAGCCGCGAGCGCATCTGCAAATGAAGATTCATAGCTAGCCCTCGGTAGACCAAATTCGCCTGTAGTGAAATCACTTGCCACTAAGGTCTTTACAAGAACTTCGGCTGGTGAAATTGCACCATTATGACCTGTATTATCAACAAAGTTGGCAAAAATATCAACTTTGTCCAATAATTTACCGTTTTCTACATCTTGTTCTTCAATGGTAAAACCAAAGCTTGTTGAAGTGTCAAAACGATCATAATCTACGCCAAAAACCTCTATGGTTCTAAGAACTGCTCCACGTTTGGTGTCGTCAAATATGCTATCAATAACCTTATCACCATCATCACACGATGTGATAAAGAGACTTCCGATAACTGCAATCGCAAATAATCTTATATTTATTTTCATTGTCATATTTTTTTAGTTAGAAGAAGGGAATGCTGGCCCCGCAGGATTAGTATCCCAAAAAACCTGCGTATTCATATCTGTACGCTGTGTTAAATTTGTGTTGGTAATAACCTCACCTTGAGGAAATAAAAACGTTCTAGGAAATGGCCCTGGATTTTCTTCCCAGTTAGGTGCCAAGGTTTTTGGAAAACCAGTTTTTCTATAAAAGTTATAGGCTTCTGCCGCACCACCGTACATGGAAATCCAGTACTGCTCTGCAAAAATGTTCATTTTGGCATCTCCACTAGCTCCTGCATAATCTGCCATAACGTTATCTACAAAGATGGTTATTGAAGCCTCTGTAGGTGCTACTGACGCGTCAGCATCACCATCTAATGCTGCAAAGCTTATGGCTTTAGCAATAGATTTTTCTATTCCAGCTTTTAAGAAAGCAGAAGCATCACCGCCAGTTGCAATGGCATTCTGTCCTTTCCAAAAATCAACATTCTGAGCCAATACGATCGGCTCAATGCCCGCTCCTTTACCACCTTTACCTAAACCTACGGGTGCAAATCTGTTATCATCAAAATTGCCTGCCGATGGATAAACGCCAGTTGCGGTTTTCAAGAAGTTATCTGGTGGGCCACCTTCATCGTTTCCGTGAGATCTACCCCAGTACCCTTCTTCCATAAAGCAGTAGACAAAACCAGCATAGTGCAATGGTGGTGTTACCAAAGAACAAACCAATGTTTGTTCATCAGGTCCATCTGAATCATCAGCACCAGGCGTAGAAGCATTTTGGCGATAAAAATAGTAGCGCATTCTAGGGTCACTGTTTTGTTGCATAGTATTCATTAACCACAAAGATCGGTAACCACCTGCTCCAGTATCTGTATAATTTCGGGCATAATCTGGGTGGCGATTGTCAGGTGCGTTCTCATTAGTTCCAAATTGCCATGCAAAATCATCGGCGGAATCGCTAATGTAATTATCTGCAGCGATAATTGAATTAAAAGTAGCCGAATCTCCTGTGGTAACTGCTGCTTTTAATTTTAGGGTATTCACCAATTTTACCCATTTGTCAGTATCGCCACCGTAAAAGAAATCACTGGCGCCTTGTGTTCCAGGTCCTGCAGCGAACATAGCTCCAGCTTCGTCAAGCAGGCCAAGCGCCGCTGCATACACACTAGGGCCGTCATCTAATAGTGGTGCTGGAAACTCAGCGGCATTGTTCGCTTGAGTAAACACAGCCTCACCTAAGTAATCAATCAATAAGAGCAGCATATGTGCTTTTAGAGTCTGACCAACTGCAATGTGAAATGAATAGTCAGTATCGGAATTTGCATTTATTGATTGTAGCGTACTTACATTAGTGTAAATACCAACGTCAACATTAGCGCCAATGAAATTGGAGCCACTACTATACGTTCTCTCCCAAACCCCATCAAAAGTATTACCAGGATATCGGTTGAAATAATTTCGCCCGCTCATGTAATCAATTCGCGTAAGCTCTCCACCACGGTTATTGAATACCTGCATGCTAGAAGCATAAGCGAGTTGAATTGAATTTAAAAGCAGGTTGGGATCTGCCTGATCCGCGGCCAAATCATTTGGACTCACACGAAGATCTAAATCTGTTGTTTCACACGAGTTCAAGAACGTACCCGCTATGAAAACCGTCAAAATGTATTTTATTATTTTTTTCATAATCTTTTTAGAATTTATTTTCATTTTTAGAATGATGCCCTTAGGCTGATGCCATAGCGTTTGGCACTGGGTCCGTTAATATAATCAAAACCTAGACTGTTACCGACTCCAGCACCTTGAACGTTGGGGTCAAAGTTGGCCCCGTCAGGTGTGTTGTACGCATCGTACCAAAGGTTAAAGCCTTGAGCCGTAATGGTCAAAGAACCAAAAGGGGTCTTGTCTAAAAACTTAGAAGGGAATGTGTAGCCCAAAGAAAGTTCTTGTAGTCTAATCACCGATGCGTCGTATACCTTTAACTCAGCCGGCCCGAAAAGTATATTCGTAAAGAAGTACGTAGAGTTATTGATTTGCCTTACATTGGCTTCACCAGTACTTTGGCTTATGCCTGGTAGGATGTAAGTATTCTCTCGATCCTGAGTCTCTACAATAATACCTCTTCCCAAAAGAGTTGCTACTGTGTTTGATAATATGTCACCACCTTTTATATGACTAATTTGGAATCCTAATTTCCAATTTTTGTACGACATGCTGTTGATAATGTTCATTACATAATCAGGGTTTGGGTCACCGATGATAGGAATGTTGCCATCAAGATCCTGTTCCACTGACACAAAATTTCCGCCATCATCGATCAAGAAATCACCTGCCTCATTTCGTCCTATGGCCGTTCCGACAAGAACACCTAAAGGTTGTCCTTTTATTGCGGCGTTACCAGCTTGAAATAGAGCGCTACTACCTGCAAAAATAATAATATCTTGCTCTTGTTCAACAACTACTGACTCATTTTGCGTGAAGTTCAAGCGTGAATTCCAATTAAAACCATCACTCTCTTGGCTTCTAAACCAATCAACGCCCAAATCAATCTCAATACCATTACCCTCTATCTTACCCACATTACTTTGCGTAAAGGTAAAGCCGGTTGATGCAGATAATGGCTCTCTTACTATCAAATCTTTAGTTGTTCGGGTAAAATATGTAAAGTCCAAACTTACTCGATTACTAAAGAATTTTGATTCAAACCCTACTTCGAATTCCGAAAGCAATTCTGGTTTTAAATTTGGGTTGGCTTTAAACCCAGCCACCTGGTTTGTAGTAATCTCACCACCATCACCCGCTACTTGCGTGTTCTGTTCAACGATACCTACTGTAGGGTATGCCGTTGGGAAAGTTGCAGATTGTCCGACACCCGCCCTTAGCTTTAAGAAGTTCAAGCCTTTTTCAGATTTTATACCTGAAAATGCCTGTGTCGGCAAAAATGACAAACTAGCACTGGGGTATGTTTGGCTATTGTTCTCTGTTGTGAGGTTTGATACCCAATCAGTACGTGTTGATGCTGTTAAATATAGCATAGCATCATAGTCAAGAGTAGCTTGGCCTAAAACACCCACGATATTTCGTCTTTCGGTATATTGTATAGGAGTCTGATTGGTATAATTGAAGTGTCTTTTTACACCGTACACAATCTGACCTTGACTCCGCACCCCCTGTTGGTCGAATTCAGTTGATCTAGAGGTTGCGCCCACATTAAAGGTCATACCCAGTTTTTCCGATAAATCGAAATTGCCATTGAGCGCTAAATAATGATCCCAAATCGTATTGTTATTGTCAAATGTATTCAAGAAGCCAAAAATGGCATCATTAAATCGAACACCACCTTTATTAGAACTTTGAACGTTGCGTTCATTGTAATAATCCAATCCCCCTCTATAAGTGAGGTTTAAATTATCATTGATATCATATTGCAAAGAGGCGTTCCAAAAGAAACGGTTGGTCAACTGCTTATAAATAACATTCTTTTCAATCCACCTTGGGTTGATAATATCATTACCATTTCTATAGTATACACTTGACTTATCTATCGGGTTTTCAAAAGGTAAGCCCAATAGATCAATACTACGAGGTGTAAAGAAAATGTTGGCGAACAATGAAAGCCCTGTAGTACCATTACCCCTACTTGCTGCGATCGGAGGCGAGATATAGTCAGTTCTAGAATAGTTCATAGTTGCCGCAACTGTGAATCTATTCGATAATTTAGACCGACCACCTACTGAGATATTTGCTCTGGTCAATGAATTGCCAGGCACAAAACTTTCATCATCTAAATACCCCATGTTCACGTTGTATGAAGTGTTTCCATCAGGTGTAGCACCGTTAATATTAATTGAAGTGCTCGATGTGCCCCCGTCTGCTAGATAATTTTCTAATGAATCATAAGGCTTCCAATCGTAACGAGCATCTTGAAACTCGGGAAAAGCTGCTCTTGTACTCGCAACTCTTGTAGAAGAATACGGATGCTCTAAAGTTGCATTCGCATCAATCAAAGGTTGTCTTCCGTAACCAGCAACACCACCTTCTTCAAAACTTGGTCCCCAGTTACTGAAAAACCAACCAAAATTTTGATCGAAACCATTACCATACTTATTTTGTTGATCTGGCGCCGAGGCAAATTGGTTGACAAAATACGATTGATTGATAGTGATTTCTGTTTTCTTGGCACCTGTACCAGCTGCCCCGGCTTTCGTGGTAATAAGGATAACCCCGTTTTTACCTTGTGAGCCGTAAAGTGTGGCTGCGGCCAAACCTTTAAGAACTTCTACATTGGCAATGTTGTTGGGGTCTAGATCCAAAAATCTTGATGAACCCGTATTACCAGTTAAAAAACTTGCATTGTCAACATCGTTTGGATCCGAGCCACCACGGCTACCGGCATTGGTGTCACTACTAAAAGGTACGCCATCTACAACAAACAGTGCTTGGTTACTTCCACTAAAAGAACTTAACCCCCTAATAACAACATTGGTTGCAGACCCGGCCATACCACCAGCAGAGGTAATCTGTACCCCTGAGGCTTTACCAGACAATACCCTGGCAACATCGCCATCTGCTCTAGATTCGAGATCTTCGGCACCTACAGAGGAAACGGCAAAACCAAGTGCCTTTTTCTCTCTTTTAATACCTTGGGCTGTTACAACCACCTCTTCCAATGCCTGTGCATCTTCCGACATTTGTACGTTAATGGTATTTCCTGCGCCGATTGCCTGTCTCTCATCTTTTTGACCGATGTAAGAGAATAGAAGCGTTTGACCTTCGCTACCGCTTATTGCGTAGTTTCCGTCAAAATCAGTTTGGGTACCATTAGTTGTGCCCTCTACGACGATGTTTACTCCTGGTAACGGCAGACCATCTTGATCTGTTACCGTACCAGCAATCGTCTTGTCTTGTGCAAATGATAAATGCACAACAAACGCCAATAACAGCGTTAAGATTCCATTTAGTTTTGTTCTCATTTTTTAATTATTTGAATTAGCTATTTGCGAAAATCACAATTTCATGTTAATAATCCAAACTAATTTTAATAAAACTTTAATAAAACCTTAAGAAGACGTTGTTGAATTAAAACAATTCTACGCCTTATTGTTATGAAAAATCTATTTTTTATGTTAAAATCATTACTAAAATCTTAACTAGATGTCAATTTGTTGTCAATAATGTTAAAAATTAGATTTGGTTTTTGAATGGCATATAGCCACTTGTTTTAACATTTTGAACTTTTGTAGGATTGTGATTTGATGGGGAGGGTCGGGCAAATAATTTGAATGGTTGATTTTTTCGCTGTATGATTTGAGATGTGATTGTTCTTTTTAAAATCTAAGAATTTGAGTAATTGAATACATTATTTCGTCGCCCATATTGGTTTCGCAATGGTAATTTGATTTGAATGATTTTGAATCTTAACAAAATTACCATAAATATGCTAGGGCAAAGTGAAATGACTTATTGAGGCTGTAGTCTTAAACGTGGTAGTTGTGGTTAGAATTGGATGTAAAAAATACCACTTGAAAAAATATTCTAAAATTAATGCCAAGACATTTGAATTTTTATGAAATAGTATTACATTTGCCAGCCCTTATACAAAGGGGTAAAGTTTTATACATATTTATATATAGTATGCCAACAATTTCACAATTAGTACGAAAAGGAAGGTCCACGATTACCAAGAAGAGCAAATCGGCCGCTTTGGATTCGTGCCCACAAAGGAGAGGAGTATGTACACGTGTATATACCACCACTCCGAAAAAACCGAACTCAGCAATGCGAAAGGTCGCAAGGGTAAGGTTGACAAACGGTAAAGAGGTCAATGCCTACATACCGGGAGAAGGGCACAACTTACAAGAGCATTCGATAGTATTGGTAAGGGGCGGAAGGGTAAAAGATTTGCCAGGAGTAAGGTATCATATCGTTAGAGGGGCTTTAGACACAGCCGGTGTTGCAGGAAGAACCCAACGGAGATCAAAATACGGTGCAAAACGCCCTAAGAAGTAAACAAAACTTTGTAAAGAAGACGTAATGAGAAAAAAGCAGGCAAAGAAAAGGCCATTGTTGCCAGATCCAAAATTTAACGATCAGTTGGTGACCCGTTTTGTGAACATGATGATGTGGGACGGAAAAAAATCTGTAGCCTTTGGTGTGTTCTACGATGCTATAGCCATTGTAGATGAAAAAAAGACAGACGAAGAAAAAACAGCCTTGGAATTATGGAAAGACGCCCTGTCGAACGTAATGCCACATGTTGAGGTAAGAAGTAGGCGAGTGGGTGGTGCTACTTTTCAGATTCCTATGCAGATCAGACCTGACCGTAAGATTTCTACGGCTATGAAGTGGTTGATTAGTTATGCCCGAAAACGTAATGAAAAGGGAATGGCCAAAAAACTGGCAGGCGAGATTTTGGCAGCATCTAAAGAAGAGGGTGCCGCAGTCAAGAAAAAAACGGATACGCACAAAATGGCAGAAGCCAATAAGGCGTTCTCACACTTTAGATTTTAATCAGAAATGGCAAGAGATTTAAAATTCACAAGAAATATAGGTATTGCTGCGCATATTGATGCGGGCAAGACCACAACTACCGAGCGTATATTGTTCTATACGGGTGTCAGCCATAAAATTGGAGAGGTGCACGATGGTGCCGCTACTATGGACTGGATGGAGCAGGAACAAGAGCGTGGTATAACCATTACCTCGGCTGCAACAACTTGTACATGGGAGTTTCCTACAGAAAATGGCAACCCTACCGATGATACTGAAGGGTACCACTTTAATATAATAGATACCCCTGGCCACGTTGATTTTACCGTTGAGGTAAATCGTTCCCTTAGGGTTCTTGATGGCTTGGTTTTCTTGTTTAGTGCGGTTGACGGTGTTGAGCCACAATCTGAAACGAACTGGAGGTTGGCCGATAACTATAAGGTGCCACGTATAGGTTTTGTGAATAAGATGGACCGTCAAGGTTCTGATTTTCTTATGGTGAACCGTCAGGTGAAAGAAATGTTGGGTTCCAATGCAGTTCCTATTGTATTGCCCATAGGTGATGAAGCTGATTTTAAAGGGGTAGTCGATTTGGTGAGGAATAGGGCAATTGTATGGCACGAAGATAATTTCGGATCTACATTTGATATAGTTGATATTCCTGCAGAAATGCAAGATGAGGTTAAAGAGTATAGGGCGAAGCTTATTGAGGCTGTTGCCGAGTATGATGAAAACCTGATGGAGAAATTCTTTGAAGATGAAGATTCCATCACCGAAGATGAAGTGCATGCTGCATTGAGGGCCGCCGTTATGGATATGGCCATCATACCTATGATCTGTGGTTCTGCTTTCAAAAATAAAGGTGTTCAGTTTTTGTTGGATGCCGTTTGTAGATATTTGCCCTCTCCTTTGGATAAAGAGGCGATTGTAGGAACCGATCCTAATACAGGAAATGAAATTTCCCGTAAGCCAGATACAAAAGAGCCGTTTTCGGCCTTGGCATTTAAAATTGCTACAGATCCCTTTGTGGGTCGTTTGGCATTTTTCCGCGTATATTCAGGGCGTTTAGATGCCGGTTCTTATGTATTGAACAACCGTTCAGAAAAAAAAGAACGTATTTCACGTATATACCAGATGCATGCCAATAAACAAAATGCAATCGATTATATAGAAGCTGGTGATATTGGTGCGGCTGTTGGTTTTAAGAGTATAAAAACAGGAGACACGCTTTCTGATGAAAAGCATCCGATTGTTTTAGAATCGATGGATTTTCCCGATCCGGTAATCGGTATTGCGGTAGAGCCAAAAACCAAGGTCGATGTTGACAAATTGGGTATGGCCTTGTCTAAATTGGCAGAAGAAGACCCTACTTTTCAGGTGAAAACAGATGAAGCTTCTGGTCAGACCATTATTTCTGGTATGGGCGAGCTGCATTTAGATATTATCGTAGATCGATTACGAAGAGAATTTAAAGTTGAGGTGAACCAAGGTGAACCTCAGGTTGAATATAAAGAAGCCTTGACTCGAACTGCGAATCACCGTGAAACGTATAAAAAACAATCAGGTGGTAGAGGTAAGTTTGGTGATATTGTCTTTGAAATGGGTCCTGTAGATGATGATTTCGAAGGCGTAGGGCTACAATTTGAAGATAAAATAAAAGGAGGCCGTATACCTAAAGAATTTATTCCTTCAGTAGAAAAAGGATTTAAAGCCGCTATGAAAAATGGCCCATTAGCAGGTTATGAGATGGATTCAATGAAAGTGAAACTAACTGACGGATCTTTTCACCCTGTCGATTCTGATGGATTATCGTTTGAGTTGGCCGCAAAATTAGGTTATAAGGCGGCTAGTAAAGCTGCCGGTGCTGTAATTATGGAGCCTATTATGAAATTAGAAGTACTCACTCCTGAAGAAAACATGGGTGACATTGTCGGTGATTTGAACCGTAGACGTGGTACCATTAGTGACATGGGAGATAGGGCAGGTGCTAAAGTTGTTAAAGGCACTGTTCCGTTATCTGAAATGTTTGGATATGTTACCTCATTGAGAACATTGTCTTCGGGCAGGGCTACATCTACTATGGAATTTTCGCATTATGCCGAAACTCCATCTAATATTTCAGAAGAAGTAATTAAGGCAGCTAAAGGCGTAACCGCTTAAATTTTAGAAGATGAGTCAGAAAATAAGAATAAAACTAAAATCTTACGATCACAATTTGGTAGACAAGTCTGCCGAGAAAATCGTTAAAACAGTAAAGTCGACCGGTGCAGTTGTGACTGGTCCAATTCCTTTGCCTACGCATAAAAAAATATTTACGGTATTGCGTTCACCGCACGTAAACAAAAAATCAAGAGAGCAGTTTCAATTATGTGCCTACAAAAGGTTATTGGATATTTACAGCTCTTCATCAAAGACCATTGATGCCCTTATGAAGTTAGAGCTTCCGAGTGGTGTTGAGGTTGAGATCAAGGTGTAATTCAAAATTCAGAATTTTTAATTCTGAATTACAGAAAGACATGTCCTGAGCTATGTGCGAAGGAAAAACGGTAAAAATTCAAACAGGGTTGAATTTTTACGCCCTGTTTTTTTTGAATAGTATTTAAGTGAGTAGTTATAATTATAAACAGATCGAGGACTTTGTTTTTCCTTATGGAAATTTAAGATCTAAAATCTAAAATCTAAAATCAAATGTCTGGGTTAATAGGAAGAAAAATAGGTATGACCAGTATTTTTGACGAAAATGGCAAGAATATGCCATGTACCGTCATTGAAGCTGGGCCGTGCGTAGTTACCCAAGTCAGAACCGAAGAGGTAGACGGGTACAATGCCCTTCAACTTGGTTTCGATGACAAGGCAGAGAAGCGTGCTAATAAGGCCGAAACGGGTCATTTTAAAAAGGCGGGTGTATCACCAAAGAAGAAAGTCATTGAATTTCAAGGTTTTGAAGGAGAATACAAATTAGGCGATACCGTTGGTGTCGATGTATTTGTAGAGGGTGAATTTGTTGATGTAGTAGGCACATCAAAAGGTAAAGGTTTTCAAGGTGTGGTAAAAAGACACGGTTTTGCCGGTGTTGGTCAAGCTACACACGGTCAACATAATCGATTGCGTGCTCCGGGGTCAATTGGTGCTGCCTCTTACCCTGCTAGGGTCTTTAAAGGAATGAGAATGGCAGGTAGAATGGGTGGTGAACAAGTTACCGTTCAGAACCTTCAAGTTTTGAAAGTAGTTGCAGAGAAAAATCTTTTGGTAGTAAAAGGATGTGTTCCGGGACATAAAAATGCTTATGTAACCATTAAAAGGTGGAAGTAATGAAAGTAGCAGTTTTAGATATTAAAGGAAAAGAAACAGGCAGAAAGGCAAACCTTTCTGATGCTGTTTTCGGTATAGAGCCCAATAATCATGCGGTGTATTTAGATGTGAAACAATATTTGGCACATCAAAGGCAGGGTACCCATAAAGCTAAAGAAAGAGCTGAAATTGTTGGTAGTACCAGAAAAATCAAAAAACAAAAAGGTACGGGTACGGCCCGTGCTGGTAGTATCAAGTCTCCTATTTTTAGAGGAGGAGGTCGTGTTTTTGGTCCAAGACCCAAAGATTATACACAAAAATTGAACAAAAACCTGAAGCGTTTAGCTAGAAAATCAGCCTTGAGTATCAAGTCAAAAGAGAAGGCTATTATCGTGGTCGAGGATTTTAGTTTCGATGCACCGAAAACAAGTGATTTTATTCAGGTTTTGAAGTCTTTAGGATTAGAAAACAAAAAATCTTTATTTGTGTTGGGCGATTCAAATATTAACGTATATTTGTCTTCGCGTAATTTTAAGGGCTCTAGCGTTATAACTAACTCAGAATTAAGCACTTACAAAATTTTAAACGCAAACAATATTGTGTTGTTGGAAGGTTCATTGGAAGGAATTGAATCGAACTTGAATAAATAGGAAAACTATGAGTGTGTTGATAAAACCGATTATAACGGAAAAGATGACCGCAGATAGCGAATTGTACAACCGTTATGGTTTCTTTGTTGATCCAAAGGCCAACAAGATTGAGATTAAAATTGCCGTGGAAAAGGCGTACGGGGTTTCAGTAAAGAAAGTTCGTACCATGAACTATGGCCCAAAAAGAAAATCACGGTATACCAAGACAGGTGTGCAGCACGGTAAGACCAATGCTATTAAAAAAGCGATAGTCGATATTGCCGAAGGAGAAATTATTGATTTTTACAGTAATCTATAAAGACAAGAAATGTCAGTTAGAAAATTAAAACCGGTCACTCCAGGACAGCGTTTTAGAGTAGTAAATGGCTTTGATGCCATTACTACTGATAAGCCGGAGAAGAGTTTGCTCGCTCCGTTAAAAAAGTCGGGAGGTAGAAACAGTCAGGGTAAAATGACCATGCGCCATAAAGGTGGAGGTCATAAAAGAAGGTATCGTATAATCGATTTTAAAAGAGATAAGAAAGATGTTTCGGCTACGGTAAAGTCAATTCAGTATGACCCGAACAGAACGGCATTTATCGCTTTGTTGGAGTACGCAGATGGTGAGAAAAGATATATAGTAGCGCAAAGTGGTTTGAAAGTAGATCAGAGTGTTTCCTCTAGTGCGACCGCGACTCCTGAAATAGGAAATGCGCTGCCCTTAAGTGAAATTCCGCTGGGAACCATAATTTCATGTATTGAATTACGGCCTGGTCAAGGTGCTGTAATGGCGAGAAGTGCAGGCACTTTCGCTCAATTGATGGCCAAGGATGGTAAATTCGTTACTATCAAATTACCTTCAGGTGAGACAAGGCTTATTCTTTCAGGATGTTTGGCGACTATAGGTGCTATATCCAATTCCGATCATCAATTATTGGTTTCCGGTAAGGCGGGTAGAAGTAGATGGTTGGGTAGACGACCAAGAACTAGGCCAGTGGCAATGAACCCTGTCGATCACCCAATGGGCGGTGGAGAAGGAAAAGCTTCTGGTGGTCATCCAAGATCAAGAAACGGTATTCCTGCAAAAGGCTTTAGAACTCGTTCAAAGACAAAGGACACGAACAAGTATATTTTAGAACGTAGAAAGAAATAAAAAGTAGAAAAAAATGGCACGTTCATTAAAAAAAGGACCTTACGTTCACTATAGTTTAGAGAAGAAAGTTCTGCAAACTGCAACTTCTGGAAAGAAGTCCGTGATAAAAACATGGTCAAGAGCTTCTATGATAACACCTGATTTTGTAGGTCTGACCATAGCTGTTCATAACGGAAGACAATTTGTACCTGTATTCGTTACAGAGAACATGGTAGGGCATAAACTAGGTGAATTTTCCCCAACGCGATCTTTTAGGGGTCACTCAGGGGCAAAAAATAAAGGAAAAAAGTAAGAGCGCTATGGGAGTTCGAAAAAAACAAATGGCCGAAAGGTTTAAGGAAGAAAAGAAGCAGATAGCTTTCGCTAAACTGAACAATTGCCCAACTTCACCGCGAAAAATGCGCATTGTTGCAGATTTGGTGAGAGGAGTCCAAGTAGAAAGAGCATTGGCGATTTTGAGATTCAATCCAAAAGAGGCTTCACGAAGATTAGAGAAATTGTTGCTCTCCGCTTTGGCCAACTGGCAGGCAAAAAATGAGGATGCCGATGTAGAAGAGGCTGATCTTATCGTAAAAGAGATACGGGTAGATAGCGGAAGTATGTTGAAGAGATTGCGACCCGCACCACAAGGCAGGGCACATAGAATAAGAAAGCGTTCCAACCATGTGACATTGGTATTGGGCTCAAACAATAATATAGAAAGCTAGTATGGGACAGAAGACAAATCCGATAGGAAATCGCCTTGGAATTATCAGAGGATGGGAATCAAACTGGTATGGAGGAAACGATTATGGTGACAAACTAGCTGAAGACAGTAAAATACGTAAGTATATATTCGTTCGTCTTGCAAAGGCAAGTGTATCAAGAGTGATTATCGAACGTACGCTAAAATTGATTACTGTTACGATTACAACCGCCAGACCTGGTATCATCATTGGTAAAGGAGGGCAAGAAGTAGATAAACTTAAGGAAGAGCTTAAAAAGATTACCGGTAAAGAAGTACAGATCAATATTTACGAGATAAAAAGACCTGAATTAGATGCCAATTTGGTGGCTGCAAGTGTTGCTCGTCAAATAGAAAGTAGAATATCATTTAGACGTGCGATTAAAATGGCGATTACCGCTGCAATGCGCATGAACGCCGAAGGAATTAAAATACAGATTTCTGGGCGTTTGAACGGTGCTGAAATGGCGCGTTCCGAGTCTTATAAAGATGGTAGAATTCCGCTTTCGACATTTCGTGCCGATATCGATTATGCGCTGCACGAAGCGCAAACCACCTATGGTAAATTAGGTATCAAGGTGTGGATCATGAAAGGTGAAGTTTTTGGAAAAAGAGATCTTTCCCCATTGGTAGGTATGACCAAGGGCAAAGGAGGAGGAGATAAAGGAGGCAAGCGCGATGGAGGAAGAAAACCACGTCGTAGAAAGTAATTTTTTAAAGAAGTAAGAAAAAATGTTACAACCGAAAAGAACCAAGTTTCGCAAGATGCAAAAAGGCCGGATGAAAGGCCTTACCGGAAGAGGGCACCGACTTTCAAACGGTGTATTCGGTCTCAAGTCTTTAGAAACCAGTTTTGTTACATCACGTCAGATTGAGGCTGCGCGTATTGCCGCAACTAGGTATATGAAAAGAGAAGGTCAGTTATGGATTAAAATATTTCCGGACAAGCCCATTACCAAAAAACCATTGGAAGTTCGTATGGGTAAAGGTAAAGGTGCCCCAGAATATTTTGTGGCGGTAGTGTTACCTGGAAGAATTATGTATGAGATTGCCGGTGTTTCAATGGATGTTGCAAAAGAAGCTTTACGCTTGGCGGCGCAAAAACTACCTGTAAAAACTAAATTTGTAGTTGCTAGAGATTACACGGATCAAGACTAATTTTGAGGAAACCATGAAAAAAAAGGAAATAAAAGAATTGTCGGTCGAAGAGCTTAAACTTAAGTTTGCTGAACTAAAAAAAGAACATGCAAATTTAAAAATGGCCCATTTCGTTACGCCATTGGAAAATCCTCTCCAAATAAGAAAGGTTCGAAGAACAGTAGCGCGGTTGGCAACTGAATTAACTAATAGGGAAAACCAATAATTGGTTCTGCTTTATGGAAGAAAAGAGAAATTTAAGAAAAGAAAGAATTGGTGTTGTAACCAGTGATAAAATGGAAAAATCCATTATTGTCTCTGAAGTTAAAAGAGTAAAACACCCTATGTACGGTAAATTCGTTTTAAAAACGAAGAAGTACGTGGCCCATGACGAAAAAAACGATTGCAAAGAAGGTGATACCGTAAAAATTCGGGAAACCCGGCCTTTGAGCAAGACCAAATGTTGGAGGTTAGTAGAAATCTTAGAAAGAGCTAAATAATTATGTTACAGCAAGAATCAAGGTTAAAGGTAGCTGACAATACAGGTGCAAAAGAAGTATTGACCATTCGAGTACTCGGTGGTACAAAAAGACGGTATGCTTCTATTGGAGATAAAATCGTTGTTACGGTCAAAGAGGCCGCTCCGAATGGAGGTATTAAAAAAGGTGCGATTTCAACTGCTGTTGTTATCAGAACAAAGAAAGAGGTGAGAAGGCCTGATGGGTCTTATATCCGTTTTGATGACAATGCCTGTGTGTTATTAGATCCGAATGGTGAAATGAGGGGTACACGTGTTTTTGGGCCCGTAGCAAGAGAACTTCGTGATAAACAATTTATGAAAATCGTATCATTGGCCCCTGAGGTACTATAATTTATAGCGAAGAATGAAAAAGTTAAAAATAAGAACAGGAGATACTGTAAGAATAATTGCCGGTGACCACAAAGGTACGGAAGGCAAGATTATGCGGGTCGACATTAAAAAGAACAAGGCGATTGTTGAAGGTGCAAATATGGTATCAAAGCATGAGAAGCCTAGTGCGAAGAATCCTCAGGGAGGTATCGTTAAAAAAGAGGCCTTTATCCATATTTCAAATCTATCGTTGATAGATGCCAAATCAGGTGATGCCACTAGAGTGGGGTACGAGGTACGAGATGGTAAAAAAGTACGATTTTCCAAAAAATCAAATGAAGTAATTTAGTTATGGCTCACGTTGCAAGATTAAAAAAAGATTATACAGAGCGCATTGTTGGTGCGCTGAAGAAAGAGTTTGGTTACAAAAATGTAATGCAGGTTCCTAAGTTACATAAGATCGTGGTAAGTAGAGGTGTTGGTGCCGCTGTTGCCGATAAGAAATTAATAGACCATGCCATTGATGAAATGACCATGATCACCGGTCAGAAGGCCATTCCTACGATGTCAAAGAAAGATATCGCCGCTTTTAAACTGCGTAAGGGAATGCCCATCGGTGCTAAAGTCACGCTTCGCGGCGAAAGAATGTACGAATTTTTAGATCGATTGGTGACCAGTGCCTTGCCAAGGGTTCGTGATTTTCAAGGCATAAAAGCAACTGGATTTGACGGAAGGGGAAATTATAGTCTAGGAATAACAGAACAGATTATTTTTCCTGAGATAAATATTGACAAGATCAATAGAATAAGTGGTATGGATATTACATTTGTGACCTCTGCTGAAACAGACAAGGAAGCAAAATCGTTATTAACAGAATTAGGTTTACCTTTTAAAAAGAAATAGTATGGCTAAAGAATCAATGAAGGCCCGTGAAAGAAAAAGGGAAAGAACTGTAGCTAAATATGCTGAAAAGAGAAAAGCTTTGAAAGAAGCCGGTGACTATGAGGGCTTACAGAAATTACCCAAAAATGCATCTCC
>VAPK010069137.1_pt1 | contig 17392 bp, 16 predicted proteins | sample 3395031 | NCBI WGS metagenome assembly VAPK01 (sample SAMN08290443, study PRJNA428436) | hydrothermal vent metagenome | isolation source: Deep-sea hydrothermal vent chimney 1 | place: Pacific Ocean: Juan De Fuca Ridge
CTTATTATGTTGTTCATGTTGATCTATGAACAGTAGGGCTTTGCCCTACTTTAATATTTCTTGAAACTTAAGAGTTGTTAAATGCTGTCGGAGATACTGATACCAAACTTATCTAATATTTCTCAATTATCTTTAATTCTCAAGAGCAAATGTTTAAAATAATCTCCACCAGAAGAACCAGCCATTCTCTCAACAATTAATTCTGGCGTCGAACTGGCAAGTCTCCCCAAAACAGGATTGTGATTTACAATCAAATTAAAATCATCATCCAAACCACTAGCTTCGATGCCATCAATTCGTGCTCCCTTTGGTAAATTTTTAGCAATCTCTGCCCCCAAATGCGTAGCCAAAACAACAAAACAACCCTTACCAATAAAATATTCAGCACTAGCCCCAATAATCTTACCAGCAACACCAGGCTCAGTTACAGCCTCAATCTCATCTGCCAAAACAAGTACATTTCTCTTCCTATCTCCAACACTCCATCCTTTATCACCAATTTTAGACATCTGAGTTAACAAAGTCTCAAAAGCTCCCTTAGAAGTACTTCCTTTAGTTTTAGCAAAATAATAAACCTCATCAAAAATTGGGCACCTGAACTCACCAGCTATGGGTAAACCCATCCGAAACAAACTAATATTTTGTAAAATATGCTCCAATAGAGTAGTCTTCCCCCCAGAGTTAGCACCAGTCAAGATAGAACACTTCGCTTCACAATCTAAAATAAAACTAATCGATTGAGCATTTTTCAAAAACAAGTTATGACAATCTCCTAAAAACAAATCATCCCCTAATTCTGGAAACTTTACACCCTCTCTAACATATTTTATAACTCCATTACAAAAGTCTTCTACCAAAATCTCAGCTTCCAATCTCCGCAAAATCTCAGGTATACCTCTTAATTTAGAAGCATTCCTTTTAATCCTCTCTGCAACATCTGTAAATTCATTTGCACTTTGAATCTTAATCTGTGCCTCTAACTCTTTATAATCAATACTAACAGGAACTCCTAAATTAAAAATATGTTCGGATATGCCACTTTTTTTAATAGCATTATAAACAATCTCCAAAATTTCTTCACTCATTTTCCCTTCTCCCAACATCCTCATCATAACATCCCCAGAAATAGTCATATCCTTTATAGCCTTACTAACTCTCTCATTAATATCCTCCAAGGCAGACTCCGTTTCTCCCTCTGTTATAATCTTCCCCTCTTTATTTTCAAGCAAAGCAAAACAATCAATCAAATCATCTAGACATTCTCTCAAACTCCCCGAAACATCCATCCTATTTAATATAGCAAAATTCTCACGCCAACCCGACAACTCCTCTAAAAATCTTTCGAGATAAACATCCTCCACATTATCTAAAAAAACACTCTGAGATAATCTCTCAAGAACCGAAACAAAATCATCACAATCAACAACTTGCACAATATCATAGCGCTCTAAATCTTTAACATCATTATGATTCGTTAATAAAATTACTTCACAACTAAGCTTATTTAACCTAATAAAAGTCTCTTCATCCTCAGTCACAACAACAACATCATACCTCGGCTTCCAACTTGCTCTAGGTTTATTTAAATTTTTCAAAGCTTGCCCAATATTTGGACTTTGAGCATTAGTACTTTTAATAAAATTTCGGAAAAAATCCTGTCTCTTCTTTATTTCCTCTAATTCAGAATCAATTCTAAAACAATCCCAAATATTAGAACTTTCACTAAAGACAAATTCGGAAGAAACCTTCGCCAAAATCTTAGAATGAATCCTCCGAGCATCCATAGTCATAAAAACCATATTTTTAGTCTTCTTGAATAAAGTCTTACCCGAACTAAAAGGACTAAGCCCCTCCCTTAAAACAAAATTAACTAATTCTCCCCTCATCCTACAAAATCACTAAAATTCTTTATAAAAATTATTACACTAAAACATCTATCTTCTACTTATCTTTTGTCTAATATTTCTTCCACTACCCCTAAATCCATTTTTAGAATCCGTAGATAGACCCCTAGTTCTACCATCGGCGCTTCCTCTATCTCTACGCATAGTCCTCTGTCCACCAGAACTAGCCCCTCCTCGACCCCTATCGCCTGAACCCCTATCATTTCCAGATCTTCTAGAAGGTCCATTATCTCGTCTCATTGTTCCTCGACTATTAGAACCAAACCTTCCTCGTCCACTAAAATTAGATCCAACTCGAGATCTAGAAGCCTTCCGCTCAATCATCTCAATTCTAACTCTCTCAAATCTAGGAGTATCAGCTCTATCAACTTTCAAACCCTCATTTCTTCTAAGAACATTAGAAAAATTATCATAATCCCTACTAGCAACGATATTAACAGCCAGTCCACTAGTTCCTGCACGAGCAGTACGTCCAATACGATGAACATAGTCTCGAGCATCCGAAGGCAAATCATAATTATAAATATGACTAACTCCCTGAATATCAAGCCCTCTTGCCGCAACATCAGTACAAACGATAACATCAATTTTACCCTCGCTAAATTCCTTCAAAACTCTAATTCTTTTTTTCTGATCCATACCCCCATGAATAACTCTAGCATTAATATTATTAAGCCTCAAATTCTTCTCAACAAAATCACTATTATTTCGAGTGTTACAAAAAACCATGGCCAAATCTAGCCTATCATTTTTTATCAAATGAACCAATAAAGAAAATTTCTCGGAATCACGAACATCATAATAAATTTGCTTTAACTTACTAGTATCAACATAACTTTTAACGGCAATCTCAATCGGAGCTTTCATATATTTATCACTAAAATCAGCTAAGTCACCAGAGATAGTAGCAGAAAAAAGTAAAGTTTGTCTATTTTTAGAACAAGCATCAACTATCTTAGCGACATCATACTTAAAACCCATATCCCACATACGATCAGCCTCATCTAAAACTAAAAAATCAATCTTACTTAAACTAATAGATTTCTGTCTTAAATGATCCAATAAACGTCCAGGTGTAGCAACAATAATATCCGCATACACCAACTTCTTTTGCTGATGAAAGATAGAAACACCACCATATACTGGAACAACCTCCAAACCCTTATAGTAAGCAAATTCCATCAAAGACTCCGCAACCTGTTCAGCAAGCTCTCGGGTAGGCGTCAAAACCAAGCCCTGAATACCTTTTCCCTTCTCAATATTCTTAATCATACCAGCACCAAACGCCAATGTCTTTCCAGAACCAGTTGCAGAGCCAGCTATAATATCCTTTCCTTCAAGAACCAACGGAATCGTTTTTTCCTGAATCTCTGAAGGTTTCGTAAACTTTTTATTCGAAATAACTTTCAAAACATGTTCACAAAGACCTAAATCTTTGAATTTTTCCATTTCATTTTTTAGGACAAATTTCACTAAAACTTCTTTAAAGTCACTGTAAATTTTTCCACTTTATAAATTTCCAAGAATTAATCTTGAACTAAGTCCCTACGACTCATCGTCCAAGGACTCCAACTTATTTACAATAAAAAACCAAAAGATAGCTATATAAGTCTTTGCATCTTAAAAATAATCATGTCAAAAAAATGCCCAGCATGTAATTCAACTCGCTATCAAAAAATTGAAGACGATTTCAAATGTGCCAAATGCGGATTCATAAACAAATCAAAAAAAAACTTTGAAAAAGAACTCAATATTACATCTAATTTTTAAAATCTAGTTCAAAAAATTTAATCTTCAAATATCTTCAACCTTCTCAGACTCTTCTCTCTCATCCCTTTCTAACTTTTGAAGCTCTTTTTCTTCCTTAGTCAATTTATTCTTAATCAAATCAACTTTAGCTCGCCTCTCTTTAGTGCTCTTAATCTTAGAAATCCTATTCTCTGTATCCCTAATCTTCTTCTCCATATAGTCCAATTCTTTATCATCATCACTTAAAATATTCTCAACCTTTTTCTTTTGACGAATACGACTATGCCCTATGAAAACAAAAATAACAAGCATTAAAATAAATAATATACCACTAAGAGAAGATCCAACTCTTAATGTTCCATCTTCTTTAATAAAAACAGATTTTCCAGTCAAAAAAACACTGGTAACCTTAGTCTCGAACATACCCCCTCTAGATGCATCTTTAACTACCACTGAATCAATCTTCTCAACATTACTAGAGTTATCAGCAGCTTTATAATTATCTGAATCATTCTTAATCAAAGATTGAGAAATATTAAAATCATCAATCTTCTCTACAACAGAAGTTTTATCAGCAAAAGATCTATTTACCCCATCTCGCCTATCAAATAAAATTCTAGAACCATTTATAGCAAAAGGACCATCCTCAATAGCATCAACAATAAAACCATCTTTACTAATAAGAACCTTTAGGTTAATCTTTTTAAGAGAAGTTTCAATATCAAATTTAATAACTCCAGTATGAACCAGATATGCAGAAGGATAAATCTTCTCTCCTACATCTCCAGTTATAGGAGAAACAACTCTCAAAACTGCACCACTAAAAGATCCGACATCATCAACAATGACAACTTCAGCTTTAGTCGCGCTAACAGAATAGGCCACAATCACGACTAAAAACACCAATATAAAAGTCGACCACTTCTTCATAAAAATAAAGGAATAAAATTCTTTAAAAAAGTTTCGATAGCATCAATATTATCAACCCTTTGCGTCGAATAACAATTCATTAATAAAAGGCTCTAAATTAAAATTATTCTTTCCCCTTTTCTGAATCTCAAAAATCTCACTCTTAAACCTACAATAAACCCCACTTCTCCTATGTGTCTCTTTAATCAAATCAACCTCTTGAGTATAATCCTCCTCACTAGCAAACAAAATAAATTTCGAAATCTTCTTTTTGCCCATCACCTTCAGAATAACTCGAGAAACATCACCCTTATCTTTAATGTCCGAAGATAAGTCAGAGTCAAACTCGAAACTAAATCTACTAAAATATCCCAAACCTAACTTTCTAAAATTTGGAACAACCATAGCGTAAACAAATCCTTCATCAATCAATTTATTTCTAATTTTAATCACAGTAGGTTTAGAAATCCAGATTTTCTTAGCAATTTCAGACGATGACATATTTGGATCTTGAATCATAGCATGCAAGACTCGCCTTTCATTAGCATTCAGCTCAAAACCCCCACCTTCAAAATTATGGACAACAGCTTTTTCTCGTTTTCCCAAGCCAAATAATGAATTAATAACTTCGGAAAAATCCATTAGTTCAAACTTTTCCAATTCATAAAAAAAACTATTCTCCTCAAATCCCATACTCAAAGCCTTCTTATTTTCATCCTCAAAAACTTCTAAAAATTTTCGAAATGTTACATATTTATTAGAAACAAAAACTCCAAAAAATTTCTCATCATAATAATTACTAAAAATAACCTCTGGTAGCCCTTTCAAAGACTCTAAATTCAATTTCCTAATTTTCTTTTTAGTAATGGCTCCATCAAATACACCCACAAACTGAACACCAAGCTTTGCAAAATTAGGAATGTATTTCCAGAAAAACCAACCCTTGCCTTTCAACCTATTCTTAATCGCAGTCAAAGTTGACCTTTTTATTCCTAATTTTCCAGATAACTCCTCGTCATTTAATAACGGCCAACGACAAAGCCCCCAAAGAACAATTTTTTCTTTATCGGTTAAACTCACTTTCTCTTTAGATTCGCTTTCTTTCTTTTTCATTAAATAAATTCTCTCCTTAAGCCTATCATAATCTTTATGCTTTTCCTTCTCGTTACTAATATCATGAATGCTTCCAATCACACAAACCCTTCTACCATCATCATCAAAAAACCACATTCTTCTATCAGAAAACCAACGATAATTCCCATCCTTACACTTCCATCTATATTCACATTCACAAACCGATTCTCCAGAACAACCAATTCCATCAGAAATCCCTCTGGCATCATCGACATGAATATTTGATACAAAATCATCAAAACTCATTTTTACAAATTCACTTAAAGAGAAACCGAATAAGGTAAAAACTGATTCACTCACATACTCAAATTTACCCTCAATAAAATCATATCTATAAACAACATCCTTAGAATTTTGTAAAATATTATAAAACATATCTTCATATTTCCGACTTGTCTTTTCAATAATTTTCTCCCTAACTAACTCTTTTCTCTTCACCTTGTATTTGATAACACTAACAACTTTTTCTTTTTTATCAAAAATTGGAATAACAAAAATATCTTCTCCGTCTTTTTCTACACAAACTTTATCCTTTTTTTTAACAACCATATCTATAGGACAATCAACGCACTTCTCTTTATATCCATAATAAAGATTATAACACTTAATTCCAGGATAAAAATTACTAGAATTAGAAATCTCAACCTCAAGCCCCTCGGTCTTAATAATACTAAAAGGAAAGTCCAAAGAATCTAAAATTTTCTTGAGAAAATGTTCAAATCCACCGAATTTTTGTACATATTCTGCAACTTTAGACACCACAACAGAATCCGTATCTCGCATAAAGTAATAAGTCTAAAATATCTTATAATGTTTATTCACCCAATCGGATAAAAATTCAAAGACAGGGCTAAATTTCTCCTCTTTTTTTCAATTCCTCGAGTTCTAGCCTAAACCAAGGCGTATATTTCCCAGAATTTAAAGAAATATCTTGTAATAAATCATCAATCTCAATCCAGCAAAAATCCGAAATCTCTTCATCATCAACGACCACTTCATCATCACATCTACCAATAAAAACTAAACAAATTTCTCTTTCACTTCCAATGTCCTCAAAATGAGCCGCATATTTAAATTTGTAAACATATCGTAAACTACACGCAATCCCCAGCTCTTCAACAATTCTTCTGGATGTAGCATCTTCAACACTTTCATTTCTTCTAGGATGACTACAGCAACTATTACTCCAAAATCTAGGCCATAACATCTTTTCATCAGCCCTCTTATGAATTAAAAGCTCTCCTTTAGAATTAAAAATAAAAATAGAGAATGCCCGATGCAAAACACCAGTCCCAACATGACAAGCAAACTTTTCTTTAAAGCCAACTTCAAAATCATTCTCATCCACCAAAATTAATTCATCTATCATAATTCTAAAAAACTCCTCTCATTATAATTCTCTCTATCTCTTTTCAACTTTTCAATAAATTCATTAAACCCATCCCTGCTTAGCCCCATCTTACGAACCTCAACATTACAAAAAAAATCATCTATACTCCCATTACTTAGGTATCTATCCATAATACGAACTTTCGGAATAAAAATATATTTATCTCCCAACCTACCCTCCCCCCCAAGCCTTCGCCGCCTAGTTACATCAGAACTTAAAGTACTACAATAATACCATCTTACCAACTCTTTGTTATCAGCATTCAAATTCATTTTAAATCACGCTCCGCCACAAAATCAACAAATATTTTTAATTTATTTTTAGCCTCACAATCAGCCAATATAATATCTAACTTTTTCCAGGCATCTAGGATCAAATCCCTTGCAACCTTATTTGAATATTTAATTGCACCAGAATCCTTTAAAATATTAACAGCCTTTCCAATTAAAACCTTATCTTTAGTCTTAGAATCAAGTATATTAATTAAAATATTAGATTCCTTTTCACCTAAAACATCTAAGGCGTGAATCACTAGAAGACTGCGCTTTCCTTCACTAATGTCATCGCCAAAATCCTTACCTAGGAAATCAACTGCAACAATATTTAAAATATCATCCTGAATCTGAAACGCCACGCCAAGAGATTCAGCAAACTCACCCAAAGCATTCACAACGTCATCATTAGCACTTCCCAAAATCCCACCCAACTTCGCCGCCATTCGAGCCAATGTCCCAGTCTTAAACGCACACATCTGTAAATACTTATCCTCGCTAGGCACACCACCGCCTCTATGCCAAAAGATATCCATTCCCTGTCCGAAATGCAACTTCATCATCTCTTCATTTACAACCTCATAAATCCGAACTTTAGTTTCAACATCTAAATCACTATTCGCAACAGAAAGCATAGGTAAATAATACATCGCATTCCCTGCATTAATCGCAACATCCTCTCCATAAATCTTATGGATACATAGCTTACCACGACGAATATTCGACCCATCTTCAATATCATCAATCATCAATGTCCCATTATGAATGACCTCTACAATTGGGGAAAATTTATCCACGCCACAATCCCCACCAACAACTTCACAACAAAGTTTCATCAAAAACGGCCTCCACCTCTTTCCACCTCTTCCCAATAAGTCCCACATCGGCTTTGCAATCGAACCCTCACAAGCCTCAATATCATAAGCCCATCTTGCATCACCAAAAATTTCATCTAGCCAACCATCAAACTTTTTTGGGATTAAATTCTCTATTTCTCTATTAACCTCTCTTGCATCATTCTTCAAATTATTCAAAAAGTCCATCACACTCCAATAATACTAACAGCATACCTCCTTTTTGTTTTATGTTTTCTAGGACACGGCCCATCAAACTCCCAAAATAAAATCCTTTGATATTTCCCCAGCTGTAACTTGCCCCCAAAAATAATCAGCGACACACTTGGATTAGAAAAAAACGCAGACTTCAAATGACTATGACAATTTACAGGCTCATCAGGAGGACAATCCATTCTTTTATGAATATCATCATGCAAATAATCCCCTTCGAAAGGAATCATGCTATTTAACTCCCTTTTAAAATCCTGAATCAATCTAGGCTCTCCTTCATTCAAAAAAATCCCAACCGTCGTATGCATCGGTTGAACAAGAACATGCCCATTTTTAATCCGAGACTCCGCAATATAATTAATAAGCTCATCAGTTAAATCATAAATCTCTGTCAAACTATCTGTAGTTAAATCACATTCCCTAAAAAAACATCTCACGAGAAAGCCTCACTAAGTTTTTGAGAGACAAATACTTCGCCATCGAATAGCTTTAGACCCTCAAACATCATATCCATATCAAAAACAAGATAGGTTTTCTTATATTTTTTATTACTATAATTGGATAACAAAATAAGCTAATGCAAGGAAACAGCCCAAATTTTATCCTTTTTCAATAATAACAAATTAGAACTTTTATTACATTAACTCCACATGAAAGGTGATTCTAATTTGATAAATTTACTAAAAGCAACAAGATTAGAAAGAAGTTTATTTCCCCTTTCTTTCATCATGATTGCTGTAGGGTTCGCAGACAAAATTACAACAGACATCCTAATTCTCGGACTATGCTGTATCTTAATTTACATATCTGGAGGTATACTCAATGCTAAAATAGACAATGATTATAACATAAAAAGTTCTATAATAATTCCAATAGTAATAATAATAACAATCTTAATATCTCTGACAAACAAAATAATATTCCTAACTGTAATCGGATGGATAGCCTTAAGCTTCCTCTACAATAAATACTCAAGACGAATCCTCTTTGGAGATTCCTTCTTTTTATCAATCACTCACGCATCCCTTGCAGTCTTCTCTGCCTCAATACTCCTTAAATTAGGTATACAGCTCTCTTTATCTTTAGGTGTATTCGCATTCTCATCATTCTTTCTATTCGTCCCAATGAAAAATCTCAATGGAGTAAAAGAAGACATCGAAAAAAAATACAAAACCATAATGACCTCTTCCCTAAATGGCAAAACCCTAACATACATCCTATTTAACTTTTATCTAATTTCAATGTTTTTATCATACTTCATTTTCAACCTCGGCGACAAATTCCTAATAATATTCTCATTTATCTTAGCAATAAAAATACCCATCGATTACTTTATCTATAATGGGAAACAGGTTTTAAGCTACAAATTAGGTCGCCTTATCATCCTTATATTCTCATTCGCTTTTGTCCTAGATCAATCCACAAATATCAACATCATATTAATAAGTTCAATCCTTATCCTTATCTACGCGATATACCTAACAAGCGACACAATATCTCAAATTAAAAGAGGAACTCTAATTTAATGGAATACTACGATGTAATAATAATCGGAGCAGGAATTGCGGGATGTGGACTCGCGTATAATCTTAAAAGATTTGGATATCAGGGAAGTGTCTTAGTAATTGATAAAAGAGAAGTGGGAGCAAACGCAGGGTATGGAGGAAGGAATACAAATGAAGAAACAATAAAAAAATATAATTTAAAATATCTACACGTATTTGATGGTATAAAAGTGGGAGCATATGACCAAACATATATAACAATAAAAAATAAATTCTATTTTATAGATTATAAAAAATCATGTCAAAACTTCATCAATAAATCCTGCTGTACATTCAGGCAAGAAACTGCTGTAGATATAAAAAATAAAACTTTAATTACCGACAAAAAACAATACAAATTCAAATATATTGTAGATGCCTCAGGACACAATTTTTTTATTAGAAAGAAATTAAACAAACCCATCCCTTCCCGATACTGGATTGGGACAACAAGCATACTAAAAAATAAGCTTCAATTAGATAACTATTTTTACCATCAATTTTCTAATACTGAATATCTCGAAGATTTATATCCATTAAAAAATGCTACACTACATGGACATTGGAAATATGTAAAAAAAATAGAACCAAGAACGATCTGCCCTCCCAGAAAAACACTCATAAATAAATTTATCAAAAACCCCGTAATAGAACAAAAATTTCAAGTTGTCATACCTTGCTCCCCAGTTCCACCAACCATAGAAAAACAATATGTTTGCTTAGGAGATAGTTTTGGTAATGCATATACTTCTTCAGCATGTGGCATACAACCCATAATGGAAAGTTCGGTTATTTTAGCAAATGCCATTAAATCAAATAATTTGAATTTATTCAAACAGCAATGGAAAAAAAAGTATTATAACAATTATATGAAATTTTTAGTATCAAAAGTTGATGGGTTTCATAATAAAAATTTCATAAAACTTATAAAAAAATATCCAGAGAGGACAACTATATTAAAACTAATGAGCCAACATCCCACAACATTTTTAAAAATATTCAATAGCGATGATTCAATTAAAATGCCTAAAAATATTAGAAAAAAGTTTCCACATAGACAAAAACTTTTTCAATTAGCCTACTGGACATTCTTAAAATTAAAATATAATATAGAGGAACAAATCTCTTAAATCATAAAAAAGAAAGTAAAAGATTATATCCGTCAAATTTTTTATTAGACAAACGCATTTTTTTATTCATTGCGATATTAATAAAACCATTTAAAAGAAATATTATATAATTAAAACCATACTTACTATAAGGGGGAAATTTGATAGAAATTTCTAATTTATCCCCAGACCTAAAATACTGAATTATTCCCATACCCAAAACAGAAAATAATGTGGTTATTTTTTTAAAATTGAAATCAATGTCTTGCTTCATAAGAATTTTTTTTGCCAAGGCCTCAGCCTCCTTAATAACAGTAGAATCAAAAACTTTCCCAATACCTCTTCTGACAAAAGCATCATTAATTATTCCAATCATACCCACTTCTCCAGGAACCAAAAAACTTTTCTCAATCACCCATTTATCCTGGATTAATCTAATTTTATTAAATCTTATCATATCCTTAAATGAATAAATGCTCTTATTGGACAAAACATTCGTAAAAAAATTAAATTTTGAATAATTAAAATCTGGTAAAAGATTTGATTTATTCAAAATATACCTCTCTTCATTATTTGGACTTGCAGAAATTCTGCAAGCATTTGGACAAATGCAAGATGTAGTTGCTTCAATATTTTTCCCAACTATAAAACTAATTACTCCACTAATTACTCCAGCACTGAAATTCCCATTCGCAGTTTTCCTGCATAAAATACTATTCGAGCCTTCAAAGAAAAACTCCAGATTCTTAATATCAAAAATAAATTTTTCCGCAAATGATTGCCCACCTCCGCAAAATCCAGAAAAAATATGCTCAAGAACTGCACCAAATAAAAAATGAGGCATCTTTTCAATATGTGAAAGAAGGAGATACCTAGTCCCGACCTCTTTACCTATTTCATACCACATTTTACATGCGTCATCATACCCAAGTGTTATCTCTGTCTCTTTTTGTAAACCTACTATAATATCCTCAAAGAAAAAAACCATCCTTTGCTTACTTCTTGCTCCTCCATACTTTCTCATAACACAATTAACAATCACCCCAGGCTCATCAATCAAAACATTCTTAGGAAACAACAACTTTTTAACCCAATAATCTCTTATTCTCCTCATCATCCCCCCCAATCATCTTTCCCAACAACAACCCCACTACCCGCAATCTCATAACTCCTCCCATCCCTACATTGGCTAGTCCACCTCATCTTAGGAATAAAAACCCTCCTCTCGATCGTTCCCAAATCTAAATAATCCAAATTAACAATCCCATCAACCAAATAAGGAATATTATAATTAAAACCATCTCCTTCACCACTCCTCTCTAACGTCAAAACCGTAGTCAACCCCTCTCTCCTCAAACTACAAAAAATTTCAATAATCATCTTCCGAACAGAAACTTCCATCCGCCCATGAAAATCCGCACTAGCAGAAAAAAAACAATTAAAACTATCCACAATTAATCTCTTTATTTCTAAGTCTCGCCTAATGTGATTAAATAAATCTTCCTGAATCTTCTCATATTTATCATAATCCATACACTTCACAACAATTAAACCCTTCCTCTCAAATTTCAAAAACTCATCTCCAAAATCAAATTCACTAATCATATTATCAACATTACATCTTGGCTCTTCCAAATTAATATAAACCGACTTTTGCCCCCGTCGAGCTCCCTCTAAAACAAAATGCAAGCTAAAGATAGATTTCCCAACACCCGGAGAACCAGAAACAGCAATAATGCCCCCCTTAGGAAATCCGCCCTGAATCATTTCATCAATACCCTTAATCCCCGTAGACTCACGCTGAATTTCATTCTTCATAAAACTCATAAGTCCACCTTGTCCATAACAAAAATAAAAATCTTTCGAGATTCAGTCTCAATCTTCTGGCACTTAACACTTTTATTAAAATTTAATCCATCTCGAAGCTCTCGCGGAATCAAAAAATATTTAGTAGTATCATTAGCACCACGCTGTGCTAAATTAGTCCTAAGCTCTGCGGCATCCTCACTAAAAACATGAATATTTTTAACATGCCCTTTTAATTTCAAAGAATCTTCATAATCCATCTCGATTTCAAAAACAACCTTATCATCTTTCGTCAGTTTCGTGCTCAATATTGTACCCATTGTTGTTAACAAACCTATCATTATATTTAAACGTAGTCCTTTGAAAACTTTATTCAACCAACCGGATAATTTTAAGAGATATTTATCCCAAGTTCAATAACAAGTAAAATTTATAAGCAAAAAGAGTTTTAATAAAACATGGGAGAAATTTTAAGAAGCAAAACTACACCTTCTGGGAAGGTGATTCTCTATCTGGAACTTACAATAAAAGAAGCTCAAAGTTTAAAAAATCATGCTAAAAGAATAAGAGTCTTTTCAGAAAATCTCTGTGTACATGAAGCCAAAATTATAAGCAAGGGCGTCAACCATGAAGCAAAATCTGTAGCAATTCCACTTAGCCTTAAGTCAAGATTCAACCCCAAATTAACAGAAATTGCATACCAAAAAATAGAGACCGACAAAAAAACATTCTACATAGCAACTGCAAAAAAAGACCCATTGGCAAATTAATAATGTCAATGAAATCATCAACATCGTCATAAATAATCCAAAGAAAAACATAAAATAGTTTACACACGACAAAATCATCACAAATCCACCTAAATTCTATAAAAATAGTTAATATACCTAAGAAAAAATATCATTTTTGATATTTATCGATAAAAAGAACATTAAATAAAATTTACAATCCTACTATCACCAACTGAGTACAGCCAAAAAGAGATGGACACAAAAGAAATATCAAATTCTCCCGAGAAAAAGATTCTACGAATCTTGAGAAACTCTGGAGAGGGCAGGACTATAACAGAACTAACAGAGATCTCCCAACTCTCCCGCTCTGCAGTTAGAACTGCCCTCGCCAGACTTGAAGGAGCTAAAAAAACGACTTTTCGAGCCATAGGCATGGCAAAAGTATACTTCCAAAAATAAAATGAAAAACACGGGCAAAGAAAAAATTACGGGTTTGATTTTAAAAGCAATAATTATAACACTAGTTCTATTTCTAATAAAACAAGCCTATGCAAAAGAACTCACACCAGAAGTAGTTACTACAACAATTCCTAAAGCTGCAGCAAATATATTAGAACAAACAGAAAGATTTTATGAAATCTCAGAAAGATCCCTAGAAATAGGATATAACGCTACACTAGACACCAATTCGGCATTTCAAACAACAATTAATCAAAAAAACAGATATATCATCGCCAACAATTTTTCAGAAGACTCAATAAACCTAGTCTTCATAAGCAAGGGAGAAACCCTATTTAATCAAAAATTAAAAGCTAATAATTATATAATATTCAAAATTGATGATTTAAATCTTCAATTTATATTACATTCAGCCAACCCAAAATCAGCTAAAGTAGAATTAAAATTGTTCAAAGATAAAATACCAGAAGATGCAGATTACTTTGAACTATTCGATATAACAGTTAGACTAGCCGAACAAGAAATATATCAAGCGACAGATTTAACCGCAATAACAGAATTTACAAATTTCGGAGAAGGTCCATCTGACGTAAGACTAACCTACTCGATAAAAGATAAAGAAGGCAGAGAATTTTACACCGGAATTGACGAAAAAAGAGTAGAAACAGAAGAAGTCGTGACCAAAAATTTTAATAATCTAAAAATTCCAAATGGACAATATATTCTATCTACAACAATATCTTACGGAAAAAATCAAGAGGCAACATCAGAAGAATCCTTTACACTAAAACCAATACCAAAAATCAGACTACTAAAACAACCAACAATCTTTATCTTAATTGTATTAATTGCCCTAACCTTAGTAATATTCCTAAAGAAAAGAGAGAGAAATCCCGTCTCAGAACAGTAACTTTAAAAACAAAAAAATTCTTCATAAAATTGAGAACCCGTAGTCTAATGGTAGAACACCTCGTTTACACCGAGGATACCCAAGTTCGATTCTTGGCGGGTTCATGATAACTTAAATTATCTAAGACGAATAATCAAATTAATATTTTCTTAAACCAATAATAACATTTAAAAATAAAACTTCCCCTATTAAATTATGATAGAACATACGCCTTCCTCTCAAAAAAAATCAGTCGAACAAAACTTATCCAAAAGTTACATCCCAAAAGGGAAACTAGGCAATCTTCCAATATCAAATCAAGTAGATGATGCACTAAAAAAGAAAATGGGCAAAACTCAAAAAGAAATAGAAAAATTCAAAACCGAATTCTTAAAATTATACAAGACAACTCAAAGCATCGGAATTATTCCACAACAAGCAACAAAAAAAATAGAAGAAGAATATGAAATCTCAGAAGAAGATGCAAAAAAGGAGTTAATTCATATTATAGCGGTGATACCAGAATCGCAATATAAAAATATAGGACAAATAAAATTGCAGGCAATCCAACTCTCGAAAAAAATTAACGATAAATTATGGATACATATTCTAACTCCTGTAGACTTCTGGAACCTAGGATTAGATTCGAAATTCGAAATAATGGAAGCGCTATCAATGTCGTATCCAATATACGACAAAGGATTCCTAAGCCATGCACGGGTTGCCCAGATACATAAATCTCTAGTATTAAAAAAATTCGAAAAATATGTAACATCATATGTAATTTATGGATCTCTCACAAGAGGAGAAGCAAAAAAATCTTCAGATGTAGATGTATCGGTAATTATAGACGATACAGATGTAAAACGAATGCCGAGAACAGAACTTAAAGAAAAACTTCGAGGAATCATTTATTCATATATCCCCGAAGCTGAAGGAATAGCGGGCGTAGGAAGAAATACATTAAATGTGCAAGTATGGCTTATGACAGAGTTCTGGGAAGGAGTAAAGGATGCTCAGCCAGTCTTTTTTACATTCATTAGAGACGGAGTTCCGCTCTATGACAGAGGGACTTTCCTCCCATGGAAATCCCTACTAAGGATGGGAAAAATAAAACCAAGCCCTGAAGCAATCGACACATTTATGTCATCAGGAAATCGAATAAAGGATATAATTCAAAAAAGAATATTCGATGCAGCAACACTAGATTTATTTTGGGGAATATCAATGCCGACACAAGGACTTCTAATGCTCTACGGATTAGCTCCAGCCACCCCAAAAGAAACCGTAAGACTATTCAGAGAAATTTTTTATAAAAAAGAAAAACTAGTTGAAAAAAAATATGTAGATATCTTGGAAGAAATTTTGATTAAAGTATGGAAGGCATACGAACATGGAAAGTTAAAACCCGGAGACATCGACGGAAAAGAGCTAGATAGACTATCTAAAAACGCAATAGATTATATGAAAAGAATTAATGAGTTAAAGCAACAAATAGAAAAAAGAGTTCAAGAGAAATCTATTGAAGAAATTTACAAAGACGTTTTTGGCATGCTAAAGAATCTACTAAATAAAGAATCTGAGACAGCAATACTAAAAGAATTCAATAATAAAATAATAAAAGAAGGAAAATTTCCTCCGCGATTCCTAGAAAATCTAAAAATAATAATAAAAACTAAAAAAGAAGTATTAAAAGAAAAGGGGAATACAGGGAAAAAGAATAATTTAACCACAAAGCAATCTAGAAATGTAGACAATGCAAGAAAACTAGCAGCAGAAATAACAAACGCACTAACAGAACACACTCAAAGATGCGAACTAGCATCCCTAGAAAAATCCAGATTCAAAATAAAATCAAAAACTATGCAATCTGAAATATTTTTTCTACAAAATACATTCTTAGTAACATCCCAACAAGTGCAAAAATTATATAAAAACAAATTAATCAAATCAACGGTAAAAGAACTTCAAAGACAAATAACCTCCGCAAAAGATAAAGAAACAAGGATAGATTACAAATCACTAGAGTTTCTACACAAAATCTTCGGAGAATTTAATTTGATATACTAAATATAGCTCGAATCATACTTCTTTTTTAAAACTCGAGATATAACACACTCCATAAAAAGACGATTATAAAACAAGAAGAATAAAACTAATAAAAAAACTAATATATCTCATATCAAGCAAAACTAACAAAAAACAATTTTGTTTATCAACTAATTTTCGAATACTATAATATCTATAATAAAAGATACATTGTTAAGTTAGCGGTTGGTAAATCATCAAAAAAATTATTCAGTTAAAACTTTCATTATCTCTTTAGCTATTCTTTCAACTACAGAAACATTAACGCTATTTCCTGCCTGTTGATATAGCTTACAATCTGCGATATTTGGAATTTTCCAATTAAAAGGAAATCCCTGCAA
>VAPK010597264.1_pt1 | contig 17388 bp, 16 predicted proteins | sample 3395031 | NCBI WGS metagenome assembly VAPK01 (sample SAMN08290443, study PRJNA428436) | hydrothermal vent metagenome | isolation source: Deep-sea hydrothermal vent chimney 1 | place: Pacific Ocean: Juan De Fuca Ridge
AAAGCCAGCCGTATACTGGGGTTGGACCTGAAAACACAGGGTCGCTAAAATACCTAATTCTTAGGAAAGTTTCCTTAAAGACATGCTGAGAATCGAGAACCTTTCAAAAACATATTCCAACGGAACCCAGGCGCTCAAAGAGGTTTCCTGCCACGTGAAGGCCGGAGAATTTGTGGTGATCCTGGGTAAAAGCGGATCGGGAAAATCCACCCTCTTGCGGTGCATCAACCGTCTGGTGGAGCCCACCGCCGGCAGGATTTTTTTAGATGAACAGGAAGTCACAGGTGCCGGTCCCCGTCAATTGCGAAGGCTCAGGAGAAAAACCGGCATGATCTTTCAGCAATACAATCTGGTGGCCCGGTCGTCTGTATTGACCAACGTTTTGACCGGGAGGCTGGGTTTTATTTCCTCGTGGATGGGATGGATAAATCATTTCCCTCGTGATTCCGTTTTCGAGGCCCAGGACAAACTGAAGTCTCTGGGGTTGGATGAAAAATGCGGACAAAGGGCGGATACTTTGAGCGGAGGTCAGCAACAGCGCGTGGGAATCTTAAGGGCGCTGATGCAACAGCCCCAAATTATTCTGGCGGACGAGCCGGTTTCCAGTCTGGACCCGGCCACCACGATTTCTATCATGGATATTTTGCGAGATATTAATAAGAAGGACGGGGTGACCATTCTATGCAATCTTCATTTGCCTGAACTTGCCAGAAAATACGGGGATCGCGTTATGGCTTTAAAAGACGGCCAAATAGTATATGATGGCGACCCAAAGAACCTGGACCCGACAATGACAGAAAATATTTATTCAACAAATTGATTTGTTTGTCTTCAAAAGGAAAATGCGTTTGAAGAGCAATCGCTATCAAGTCTGCTTTAGACTCATGCACTACTTTAGCCTGCTGTCTATTTATTCACCTCAATACGACTCCATTTAATATCATGGGCCAACCGGAAGCCAGCACCAAAATGCTTCGATCCTTCGGGTTTTTAATGGGCGGGGTGTTGTCTGTTTTGACCCTAGTTTTTGCTTATAAAGACTTGCCTGAAGTGGCCTGGATTCTGGCTCTGATTGCTTCGTGTTTTATCTTGCTTGCCCTCTTGGCTCCCGATAAGTTAAAAAGAGTTTATACAGGTTGGATGAAATTTGGAGAAGTCGTGGGTAGCTTCAATGCAAAGCTCATACTTGGGTTCATGTTTTTATCGGTATTCTCGGTTTTTCATTTCTTTTTGATTTTACTCCGAAAAGATTTTCTGAAAAGGAAACTGGACCCGTCAACGCAATCGTATTGGGAAAAACGCGAAACCGGGGATATAAATGTCGAAAGATATGAAAAGCAGTATTAGATTGCGCGCTAAAAATTTTAGATCATTTACTTGTGGTGACTAATGATGGATAAAATTCATAAGGAAATTCTGGGGTTGATGGGAAAAATTGACATCAATTGCTGGAATGAAGGCGACATCATCGTCATCGACCTGAAAGGCCAGTTGGATATTTACAATTCCGGCGATGTGCGAAAGTTGATCGAAGCCTACAGAAAAAGAGGTTTTGACAAGTTTGCCGTGAACCTGAAAGAGGTGACCTATCTGGACAGCTCCACTATAAGCGTGTTCATCCATTGCTTTCAAACGCTTGAAAAGTCTCAAGGCAAATTTCTGATCGCCGGCCTTCAGGGTGCGCCCCTGGAAATATTTGAAATGGCCAAGCTCCACGATGTTTTTGAACTTTACCCCGATATCGCCTCTGCGATAAAAAGCCAGACTTCAGAATCAGATAGCGATTAAAGCCTCTCTCCCCCACTAATCCGATGCCTCCCGGATAAGTCGGCGTCATCTAATATAACAGGCCCGATTTCAGCGAATTTTTCGAGTAAATGGCCGTTTGATCGACTCTGGTTTTGTGCTACCGTAAATAGGTGAAGTAGGAAAACAAGGCGCATACAGAAACCGTTTGGAGGCCTCCATTATGATCAAAAAGGCTTTTGGGAATATCCAAAGACACACCACTCTTTTGTTGGTAGGCATGGCGCAATTGCTGGCGTTTGCCGGGTCTCTCAATGCAGAGCCTGGTCAGGGCCCCGCCTTGGCAAACGGTGAACAAGCAGTGGTGATCCCCAAAGAGCCAGGTTGGAACGACCCGTCCTATCGGGGCTGGGAGATCATGAGTATCACCGGTCTGATTTCAACCTATTACGATCTGGATTTAGACGGAAAACTGGACTATATGGTCATCCGCAAGATCATTCAGAAGGCCACCGCCGAAACGACCTCTATTGAACAAGCCATTGCCATTGCGAAAAGTCAGGAAATGAGCGTATACTTTTCAAATCCGGTTATTTATTTCACCAACAGGAATCCGTTGTTTTATTGTAAGGGGGTCGATTATCGACGCAATTGCAGTGACATATGGGTGGATATCGAAGAGGATGGTTTGAATGGCAATGAGGAGTTATACTCACTATCGACCCCAAGTCCCGGTGTCCGCTAAAAACATTTTTACTGTTCTGTTATTCGCCTGCCTGTGCCTTGTTCCTGACTGGGCAGTGGCGGAGGATGCTTCCCTTCATCAAAGTGCCGTCAATAAGGTTTTCAACTCCTCAGACACCCCCCTTAAGCATTCCGGTTCCGACAAGCATTCTCTGGGAGAAACCGTTTACAAGCACATGTGCGTTTACTGTCATGGCAGTGACGGCAATGGTGGCGGCAAAGCCACGGCGTATCTTTATCCCTGGCCAAGGGATTTTCGTAAAGGCGTTTTCAAGCACCGATCCACACCCTCGGGCTCCCTGCCTCTCGATAAAGATATTTTCGAGACCATTACGAGGGGCGTTCCCGGAACCTCCATGCCCGCCTGGGGCAACGCCCTGACCGAAGACGAAACCTGGTCGGTGGTGCGCTACATCAAGAAATTTTCCAAACGCTTTGAAGCGGAAGTTCCCAAAGAGCCGGTGGTGGTATCACCTGCGCCAACGTCAACCCCTGAACGGGTCGGGCGAGGCAAAGATCTTTTTGATGAATTGCGATGTTCCCGCTGTCATGGAACCGATTTGAAAGGCAACGGCTCGTTGGCCGACAAACTTTACGACCTTTGGGATCACCGCTCCTTTGTTTACGATTTGACCAATCCGAATACGTTCAAGTTTGGGTTTGCGATCGAGGATATCTACCTCACCCTGACCACCGGCCTCGACGGTTCGCCCATGAAGGCTTACGATGACCTGACCGACCAGAAACGCTGGGACCTTGCCCTTTACGTCAAATCCAAAATTCAGCAAGAGAAACTGCAAAAGGCGGAATATGAGACCGATCTCAAAACCAAAGTCATTGAAGACGAGATCGACCTGGACCCGGACAACCCAATATGGGATGACGTGCCGGTTCACGATGTGCATATGATCCCCCTTAGCGCTCGTGCCAACCCGGTAAACCGGATCAAATTTCAGTCCGTAGTTAACGACGAAGGCATTGCCTTCAGGCTGGAATGGGAGGACCCCATTGCCGACCGCACCTCAAGCCGTCATCAGGATTTTAAGGATGCCATCGCCATGGAGTTTTCCTTAGGCGATGTTCTTCTGCACAAGTTTGGGCATAACGAACCTTTTTTTGGCATGGGGAACCGTGGCAAGGTCGTGAACATCTGGCAGTGGCGAGCCGATTGGCAGACCGAAATCGAGACCAAGAAAAAGCTGGAATACGCCACCAAGGGCATGGACATGGACACCATGATATTCGGCGGAGAAGTCAATCCGGTCGACTCTTTGAATCCGTTCAGGGATGTTCCCGTCGAAGAATTGAACGCGGAAGGGTTCGGGACTTTGACGCCTCAGCCTCAAACCAAGCAAAATATCCTTGGAAAAGGGGTGTGGAAAGATGGGAAATGGCAGGTTGTTTTTTATAGGGCCTTGGAATCTCTGAACAAATGGGATATAAAGTTTCAAAGCAAACAACCTGTTTTGGTATCATTCGCCGTCTGGGATGGTGCGCATCAGGATAGAAACGGACGCAAAGTGGTTTCCATGTGGCAAAGGTTCCACTTTTCCAAATAGGAATATTGACGGTATAAAATTAAGCGTACTCAATTAATAGTAACCACAAGTTTTGAAATTTTTCTTTCAGGTTGTGAGACCTGGAAGACGAAAAGATTTTCTTAAAATAATGGGAGGTGCGTCTCATGTCTGAAGACAACAGAGACAACGAAGAAGAAGCCAATAAAGAAGACGTGGTCGATACCGAAGAGTCTGCTGCTGACGAAGCAGAAGATACCGCTTTGGTTGAATCTGATGAGACGGACGAAATCGATGAGTTTGAGGAAGATGACCCGGATGAAATAGAAGAGCTCCAGGAAGAAGTTGTCGTCGAAGTGGGAGCCTGCATGGTACTTGGTCAAGGGGATGCGTCCATGGTGCTGGCGAACCGGGGCGCCGACGATCCGGGCGACAACACCTTGTGCGAACCGCAATTCATCACCCGCTATGGAGATTATTTTTTCTGTTCCGACCGTGGCAACCACCGGGTTCTGGTTTGGGAACAATGCCCTGAGGAAAGTGGCGAACCGTCGGGCCTGGTTCTCGGGCAGGAAGATTTCGCCGACTGTCTGGAAAATCGCGGCATGAGCACCACGCTGGATGAAATGACTTCCGGCCTGGGGGATGAAGATCTTGATGGATTCACTATCAGTAAAGCGGAAGAAGACACGCTATCCCAGCCTTCGGGCATCACCGTGATCGACGGAAAATTATATGTGGTGGACAGCGGCAATCACCGCGCTATCCGCTATGCGGGACTGCCGACCGAGGATGGGGAAGTGCCAAGCCTGGTTCTGGGGCAGGACAACCTCGATGGCAACGACGCCAATCGGGATGATCTGGTCGGATCGGGGTCGCTGTTTTTCCCTATGGGCATTTGTTCAGGCGACGACCAGCATGTGTTCATCGCCGACAAAGACAACCACCGCGTATTGATCTGGAATAAAATTCCCTTCGGCAATGGATGGAACGCGGATCTTTGTCTCGGTCAGGGGGGGATGGACGATCGCGAACCCAACCGGGGAGAGTTCGACAATGTTGGCGCGGACACCCTCAGTTTTCCGACCGGAGTGTTCTACCATGCTGAAACCGATAAATTGATTGTCGTCGATCAGGGCAATCACCGGGTGCTGATCTGGAACAAGCTCCCCAACGAATTTGGCCGCGGGGCAGACGTTGTCATTGGGCAAAAAGATTTTCACGGCAGAGAAGCAAACGCCGGCCAGGGCCGCTATCGGCCTAGCGACAAGAGTCTCTATTTCCCAACGGACGTTGTGTTTGGCCGGGCGGGACTGTTCATCTCCGATACGGAAAATCATCGGGTTCTTTATTGGAAGGAACTCCCAACCGAAAACGGCCAACCTGCGGATCTGGTATTGGGGCAAAAATGGTTCAACGATCATAAAGCTAACCGCGGTGGAACCCCAACCGGCTCCACGTTCAACGACCCCTTCGGCTTGTATCTGGAAGAAGACCCGGACGAGGACTGGGATGATGCAGAAGTGGAACTGGAAGAGGGTGAGGAAGAGCCCAAGCCCAAGTTCAAACTCTATGTCGCCGACCGGGGAAATTCCCGGATCGCTATCTGGGACGAACTTCCACCGGCTCCGCAAACCGAGGAGGAGGAAGGCGAAGACGAGAGTGAACTGTATCCCGACGATCCTAAGGATCTCATAGGAGAGGACACGGATGAGGACTACTGGGGTGAGGAGGAAGAAGGCGAAGTTGAAGGTGAAGAAGGCCCGCCGAAAGAAATCCCTTCTGTCTAAACCACAGAAAGTCCAAATGGGCAATTAATATTAAAATGGTTCACGCCTTTCGGCGTGGGCCATTTTTTTTATTGAGGCAACACAATGTCAAGAATCGTGATTGTTCAGGGAAGCCTGAACCCGGAATCCAAAACCGCCATCGTGGTTGCAGAAACCGAGAAAGTGTTAAAGTCCCGCAACATCGATTTTGAAACCCTGGACCTTCGTTCTCTCGATCTACAATTTTGCGACGGCAGGAAGCTTGCCGATTACAACCAGGACATGCAAAAAGCGTATCGAATATTGGAATCCGCCGAAGGCTTTATTTTTGCCATGCCGGTCTATTGCTGGTCGATGTCCGGCGTGGTCAAGAACCTGATCGACATCACCGCCGGCGCGCTCGAAAATAAAGTCGCGGGTATACTCTGCAACGCCGGAGGCAACCGGTCCTTCATGTCGTCTGGAGATTTGATCAATGTGCTGTATTACGAATCCGGCGTGATGACCGTTCACCCCGTCGTCTACACCAGCTATGAAGATTTTGCAGACGGCCAATTGATCGCAGAAAAACCCCTCGCCAAAATCCCCACCATGGTCGATGCCTTGATGAAACAGATGAGCGGCTGACTGGCACTCCTTAACAAACGACATTTTAATAGCTTAAAACATATTTTACTTGTAAAAGTGTTTTAAGTGGCTTAATATTTGTCCTGCTCGTAGTGAATCCATGGTTTCCGGGCTTTAGGGGCACCAGGCCCCATGTGCTATTGCATAGGGGTTTTTGGTTCCCTGTCTCTTATGGACAACCGGGGATTCAAATTATCTTATCCATATTCAATTTGGGAGTAGTGACATGAAAACATCGATGAAGAGAATTGGGATCTTATTTGTTTGTTTGGGATTTATGGCCTGCACGACGATGCCTGGGTATTCAGAAAAGGTGGAAAACAAACTCACCGACGCGAATATCGCCGCGATCGTGGTCGGAGCCAACAAAATCGATATCTCCGCCGCCAAAATAGCTCTGGATCAATCCACCAATGGCGAGATAAAAGGATTTGCCCAGCGTATGGCCACGGATCATCAAGCGGTTTTGGATTCGGCTGTCAAACTCGTGACCCGGTTGGGCGTCACTCCTCAAAATAATGACCTGGTTCACGCTTTGGGAAAGCAGTCCATGGAACATGAAGCAAAGCTCAAAACGCTATCCGGCAGGGCGTTCGATAAAGCTTATATCGATCATGAAGTTGCCTATCATGAAGCGGTCATCGGCGTCATAAAAGATCAGCTCATCCCGGGCGCGAACAACGGGGAATTGAAAGATATGCTCATCTCCGTCGTGCCGGCGTTTGAAGCGCATCTTGCTCACAGCAAGATGGTGCAGAGTAAAATATAGTGGGGTTTTATTTTTCGCGAATAGAAAAAGGGCTGGCAGAGTATTCAAAATTTATTTTGATGCTCTGCTCCCTTTTGATCGGTTCTTGCGTGAACCCTGATGTGAAGAAGAATATTGAACGACAACCTCAGGTCCATGAGGTGGAAATAAAAAAGTTTAAGTTCGAGCCTGCGACCTTAACAATTCATTCAGGAGATATAGTGCAATGGGTCAACCGGGACATTGTTCCACATCGCGTGGCAGACTCTCGTCGGAATAAATGGCAATCCCTCGATATGGAACCGGAGGATTCATTCAGCCAACCCATATTGGTTTCGACGATCTACATTTGCCTGCTTCATCCCGGCATGAAGGCAAATATTCTTATACAAGAAGATTGACAGAGGGGTTAGGCAGAAAACTGAAAACGTCCAATTCTGATGTCTGCTATTTGATTTTGAATTTGCAAACCTCATCTCCGCGGATGATGCATTCCTCATGTTCAATTTTTCGATCAAGGAGTGATTCGAGTAACGCACAATCAAGCTGGCAGACTTCTTCAAATTCTTGAGCTAAATGATGGTAGATGCAGTTATGCGCTTTGATGACCGGGAGGTCCTCTTCATTCTGTGCCGTTACTTCGGTCTTGAAACCCAATGTCTGCATTATTTTTGAAACTTCATTGATTTTATCAGGCAAACTCAATCCCTGAAGTTTGGGTTTCAAATTCCGGGCAAGACTGCGGCCAATTTCCTTCAAATTTTCTTCAAGACCCGGACTCCCAAGTTGATCTTTGATAGATTTCAACAGCAATTCAGCAAACCAGGAGTATTGCTTGGGAAAAAGTTCGATCCCCTCTTTGCTCAGAACATAGACACGTCCGGGACGACCTCCGGTGGTGGTCAGGTCCCCTTTTGCGATGTACCCTCCTTGTTCCAGGATCAACGCGTGTTGTTGCACCGCCGTGCGGGTGATGCCCAGTTCATTAGCCAGTTCATCAATCGTGAGTCCTTTTTTATTGTATAAAAGGGCTTCAAGAAATTCATGCTGGCGGTGTCCAAATCCATAAAACATATCTTAGAGTCTCGAATTGCAGATGTATTTCAACGATAAGTATACCAGCAATTTAGCGGCCTTTCCTGAATAAGCCTGTTAAGAGGTTTACTTTCAAATTCCTTTAATCCCTCATCCAAAATCCGGTTGACTTTAAATTTCTCAGGGACTATTTTTGAGGGCATACAATCCACTTTTATAACAAGCAAACTTGCAGGAGGTTTAGGCGATTATGAAGCTCCACAAGTCTTTCCTTTTATTTGTACAGGTTTTTCTGATGGGTCCCTTGTTCTTGGGTTCGGCCCAGGCGGGCTCAAATGCCTGTGATGATCTGGCACATCCTTTACATAGCAAGGTCAACGCCATCAAAGACCGGGGCGGGATGTGGACCCGGTTTGAGAAAGGGCGCAAGTTGCAAGACCATTCCGCGCTCGCGCTCAAGGTCGACTCCAAAGTCATTGGTCTCATGTTCACTTTGGAATACCTTTGCTCCACCCTCGATGGGATTCCCTACAACGATGTCGCGGAATACATTGTTCCTCAGGTCAAGGAAATCGGCGAGGCGGGTTTCATCAAGAAACATGTGGACCTTGGGCATAGCATGAAGGACGTGACCGATTGGGTGAACTATGGACGATTTTCTGTGAAAAACCTGAACCGCAAGCTGAAGATGGCCGAGGTCAGGAAAACCATGGAGCGCATTCAGAGTCCGGTCGAACGTTATGAGCTGTTGTATAAAAAAATTCAGGCGGTGCCGGTGGTGATCGCCCAGACCAAAGCCCTCATTGAGGATATCGAAAAACTGCACGCGACCGATCCTTATCTCAAACAAGCCGATCAGGAAAATGCCCAAGTCCCGCATTCTTCTATCCTGTCCAACACGGGAGATGAAATGTGACGCCGGGAACGCGGAAGTTTTCGATCGGGTTTTTATTCCCACCAGTGGGTTTCATACCCCGTAGCTTGCTACGGCTTTTAAATAAAAATCCTTATCGGATACCCCGTCCTCTTGCGGCCAAGGTCGTTCATTTTCTCAGCCGTCAGCTTGGACGGGCGTTGCATTCGAAAATTTCGTCGTCCGTCCAGATCACTTCCAGGTAGTCGGGGATGCGGGTTTTTTCATTGATGAAGGCCTGGGCCACTTCCTCTGCGGCAAGGTTGAGGGCCTGGCTGAGGTCGGTTTTCTTTAATTTGGTTTCCACAAGGTCCGCTCCTTTAAAATCCGCGCGATCGAGGATGGCCCGTTGCAAGTTGGCGGAGCTCAAGTTTGCTCCTGTCAGATTCGCCCCGGTCAGGTTAGCGCCTCTCAGATCGGCTTCGCCCAAATCGACTCCAGAAAAATTCGCGTCGGTGAGATCGGCATCGATCATGTCGGCTCCGTGGCAGTTCGCTCCCCTGAAATCAGCGCCTTTTAGAACGGATCGATGCAAATTGGCTCCCCGGCTGAAATATCCTTCCCGTGTGTACCGGCCCTGCAGGTTGGCCTCTTGCAGATTTGCATTGGTGAGGTCCGAATCGATGAAGCTGGTTTCGACCAGTTTCGCCTTATTAAAATTCGCTCCCACCAGTTTCGCCTCGGCAAAAATGGCTCCAATCGTGTCCGCTTCCTGAAAGTTGGCCTGGGAAAGGTCGGCCTTGATCAATTTTGCCTGCCTGAGATTGGCTTTGGTGAAATCGGCCTGATTGAGATTAGCTTTAGTGAAGTCGGCGGTGATGAGTTTTGCGCCGACAAATTTGCTGTTTTTCAGGCTGGCTTCGCTGAAATTGGTCGAGACCAGAATGCCGGAGCTCAAATCAATTCCATCGAGATTCGCTCCGCTCAAATTCTCTCCCGCAAGATTAGCTTTGGACCTCTCCAGACCGGCGCGGTCATTTTTGTCAATTTTTGCCATGATGATGTACTTTCTTATAATAGAGATTCAACTGCAGTATGGCGGAATGCCTTCTTCCACCCATTCGCCTGATTTGGCGTTTAAGATGTTTTTCCGATTTTTTGTGATTCCCGCGACCATGATTTTACTGGACGCTGAAAAATGTTGCAGAATTTTTTCCGGCGTGTCTTTCAGCAGGTTGCCGAACCTGGGTTGGCATTGCAGGTTGCCGACGTCGCAACAGGGTGTCATGTCGCCGTTTTGCCTAACGGTCATGATGTCGATAGATCCCCTGGCGGCAGGGCATTCGATCAGATAGTTGTCCTTCGGGAACGGGGTCGAGGTCATCGCCCGCCGTCCCAGCGCGTCTACTTTGAATGCGGGCAATAGATTGATGCCGAAGGTGAATTCCTTTTTTTGGGCGAAGGACCCGGTATTGCCCATGTGCTTTAAATAATCGGCTTCATTGCAATCGGGGTCGGTTTTGAGCAGGTTCATGACTTTTCCCTGATATTCCCTGAGCAGGTTCGCCACATGAATGTAGGTCTCGCCCTCGTGCGCGAAAAACTCGAGCAGCAGTCCCAGTTGATTGTTTAAATCCGGCAGGTTTTCAAAAACCACATTCACCAGCAGGTGGTTTTGTAATTGCAGAACTTGTTTTAACAGCGGCTTTTGAAACCGTTCCCACGCCACCGGATACAAGGTGATGTCGATGCGTCCGCCCAGTTTCATGATCTCCACCAGCCGCGACCAGCGTTTGGATTGGTCCGAGTTGATGTCCAGATTGGTGTGCAGGCAAACGTTGGGCGTCACGGTGCGGAAAATTTTAAAAATTTCGACGATGTGAGGGTTTTGCGACGCTTCCCCCCCGGTCATGTTGATCTCCTGCTGAGCGAGGGCGTTTAAGGAATCGACCTTCCGGATATTATCCGCCATGATCCTGGCGTCTTCCGGCGGCAGGTGCCATTCGGATTTGGGCAGGTTTCCCAAAGGCTCATAGACGTGGCAATCGACGCATTCGTCGCGGTTGTAGCGATTGCAACTGGCTTCCACAAAAATACTCAGCATATTGAAATGGGGACCCACCTTAAATGATTCGTTGAATGACTGGAACCGTTCCATTATAGGGGGATTTTGAGCGGGTGCCCAAAGTATTTCCAGGGATGGAGGTTGGACGAAAAAGTGTGAATTTTAGTCGGGAAATATTGCCCGGCGTGAGCAATTACTAGTCGCCGGGGCAGGGGAGTTCGGCTCAGCGAAAATGTAGAGCGGTGAAAGCGATGGCGGGGGGAGGGGATTGAAAAGCCTGCAACAGGTCTTTTTCCCGGTAGCCCAGTTTTCTGAGGGGTTTAAAAGCGGAGACGATCTCGCTTTCGGAAACATAAGCTACAGTGTCGGGAACACCGCGAGGACTGAGATTGGCCACCCGTTTGGCCATCAGCTTACGTTGTTTTTTGGGAGTCCCGTCCAGGGCAGGGTATTTCATTTTATTTTTATAGGGACTTCTGTAGATCGAGTTGATGGCATGCAGGGTCTCAACCATCAGCAGGTCACGGTCCCAGGGAGGCATGTGCGCGATCTGAGGATGGCTTTGCATAATTTCCACCATGCTGGCGACCTTTGCGTTTAGAAAGCGGCCGACGTAATCGTGCTGATATTCCTTTTTCGATTCAGAAAACCCGACATCATGGCCTATTCTGGCTAACAGGTCGAAATTCACCATGAAGGTGTATTGACCGCCGTACAGATTGAAATAAGGCCGGCCCACCTGGTTCAATTCGGTGAGAGAATGCATTCCGTAATCAAACGCGGTGTATCCCTGACTGTCAGCGCGTAAGAGCTCATGCGCCCGTTGAATCGTGATGAAAGCCCCTGTGTTGACGGGGATGGGGATTTCTTCGGCACACAAGTCCATTTGGGCTTGAATGGTTTTTGCGTGCGGCCAGTCGGCGATGTCCACGCGCTGATAGCTTTTTTCCCAGTGGATGTCAGCCAGGAAGGGTTCGATCTTCAGTAAGGCGGCAAGATTTTTCTCGCTGAACATTTTAATAAAAGACTCGAACGCGATGTTCACCCTTGCCGGGTCCAAAAGCGGTTGCAGGTACTCTTCATAAAGGGTGTTCTCAGCTTTAAGAAGAACCTTTGTGGAAAGGTCGTCCCAGATTTCATTGGAAATGATTTTGTCGATGGACTGGGTCTTAAAACAATTGAGTTGATTGGCGTCCACCCGGACAGTGGAAAAGTGACCGGCGTGTTCCCGAAGGCGTTGGTTGGCGCGTGCTCCTTTTAAAATTTCTTCGGAGTAATCGCACAGAACATAGTGGGTGAACGGATAGACGCGCTCGTTGGTATCGAGTTCTTTGAGCCTGCTTAAAAAACAGGCGGCCAGGTTGCCGTTGCCGACACCCCATTCCTGAATGAAGCGCGTGGCTGAAGGCTGGCCTTTGATTTGTTGGAAATAGTCGTCCGCCAGCGTGTGCGCCAGCCGATGGTCCAGACTGACATAGGTCTGGAAATGGTCGTGGATTTTAGGCCCCAGCATTCCATAAAAAATGGAATTGACGTGGGTCTGCCATTGATCGGCAGGTTTGAAATCCCCAAGGGGCAGTAGGTTTTGGGGGTTTTGATTCATCGACGCGTTTCGCCATCCCTGGCGGAATTGAAAGGTCCTTATTTATCGTCAGTCAGGGTTTCCATGCCGGGCGCGTTTCCAGACATGTCGCCTCCGCCGGCATAACCTCCGGTTTGAGAAACTCCGCCGGGAATGTTGGAAGGGTTTTGGCCTTCGGTGGCCCCACCGGAGGCAGGAACGTCCGCGTCCATGTTTTTCATCAATTTCTCGTAGATGCGGTAAGCCTCTTCGGCGTCTTCCATCCGATTGACGTCTTTATAGCAATTGTACAGGTTGTACCAGCCGAGAGCGTCATTGCGGTTTAAAGAAGTGGCAGTTTTGAATTCCTTGATGGCGCTTTCCAATCGGCCCAAAGTAGCGTAAAGACTTCCCAGGTTGGTGTGCGGCAGATTGTATTCCGGGTCAATTTCGCAGGCTTTCTTGAAAGCCCCGACCGCTTCATCGACCATGCCTTTAACGGCGTAACAGCTTCCCAGGTTGCAATAGGCCTGCGGGTCTTTTTCGTCGATTTCGACCACGCACAAAGCGGCGTTGAGCGCTTCATCATGATGATTGGCGTTGAAATAGGTGGTGGAGAGGGCGGACCGGAGCTCTTTGTCTTCCGGGCTGAACATCAGCACCTTTTTGAGTACCATGATTTCTTCCTCGTACATCATTTGTATGTCATACGCTGCGGCCAGGTTCGCATAACCCATGATATCGGTGGGGTCCAGCTCAATTACTCTTTTAAAACTTTGCACAGCGCTTGGGAAGTACTCCAGCAACATATAGACGCCGCCAAGGTTGAAATGGATTTCAATGTCGTCGGGGGTCAACTCTGCCGCCCGGTTCAATTCTCGGATGGCTTCTTCTTCGTGGTTGAACAGACTGTAAGCGGTGCCGAGTAACTTTAAGCCCCTGGCATTTTTAGGCTCGCGACTGATGACCTGTTTCAGAATTTTGATGGCGTCTTCGTAGTTTCCGCCGTCCATATAGTAAGTGGCCAGTTCATTCAATTTTTCGGAATTTTTCGGGTCGTCTTTCAGTTCCTTGTTTACCTGGCGGACCTTTTTCATGATCTTGGTTTCCAGCTTGATTTGCTCAGGATCCCGGACTCCCAGTTCTTCAAATATATAGGGGTCGATTTTCATGGTGACCCAATCCGTTGCGTTGCCTTTTTCCTCGGCCATGGCGCTTTGACTCCTTGAAATTTCTGACTTAAAGGTAATTTGGTATGTTTGATACTAGGGTATCCACCAGGAGGTGTCAAGCGGCCCGCGTGATGCTGGACTTAATATACGATGAGTCGATACCTGCTTTTCTTCCATGCGCTTCGGAGCGGGGAAGAAAACCCACTTAGGCATTGAAGATTCAGGTTTTAGCGGTCAGTTCTTCATCACCCGCCATATTGATGATTTCCTCCTTGCCGAAATGGTCCAGATAAAGGAGGAAGTGTTCGCGCGAAAGAAAATTCCATATTTTGCGCGAGGGGAAGTTTTCTTCAATGATCTGGTTGAAATTGTCGTATACGTCCATGACTTCTTCTCGCGGCATACCGGCTTTGATGTCGAAGTCGAAAACGATGGCCATGTCCCGTTCCGGGTCGTGGATGATTCGGTCGATCTTGAACTTGGACGGGTTGTGGTAGATGGCCGAATCTTTTTCCAGAGCGAAAGTGGATTGGCCCACCGAATGGATGATCCCGGTTCCAAGCTCGCTGTTATCGACGGTGAACCGGATGGTGTCTTCGGCTTCGAACCGTTCCTCGGTCGGAAAGCCAAAGAACAGGTACAAGTGGTTCCAGATGCCTGCGTCCGAGCTGTTTTTTAGGACCAGCTTTTCCGTGGCCTGATCGCAACCTTTGTCGATGAGCTTGAGGATGCGGTCGTTGGCGCTTTCCAGCCCGAAAAACAGCATGATGAATCCGGCCTCGTGCATTTCCTCGAATAGCTCGGGCGTTTCCACATTGCCCGATTCAAACTTGAGCATTCCCAGCGCGCGCATCTCGACCCCTTGAGACATGATCGCTTTGGACATTCTGCGGAAGGCGTTGGGCGATATCGCCTCGTCCGAGAAGGTGAAGTATTTGGTGTGGTAGCGTTTGCCCAGGTAATCCAGGTCTTCGGCCACGCGTTCTTCATTTTCTTTGCGGTAATAGGAGTCGTAAATGAAGCTGTGGGTGCAGAAAGTGCATTTGCCCCAATAGCATCCCCGGCTGGCCATGTAGGGCAGGACCGGATAGGGCATCAGGTATTTGTCCAAGTCCAGGCCGTCAAAAGTGGGCCGCGCCAGCAGGTCGTAGGGTAAGGAGTCGGATTTTGGGTTGCGGATGATTTGCCCGTTTTCCAGATGGATGAGATTGGGAACGGTATTCAGCGATTGGTTTTCCTTCAGGCTGACGATGAGCTTGTCCAGAGGTTCTTCGCCTTCGGACAAAATAATGCTGTGGAAATATTCCTCAAAAAGGACTTTTTTGTCCTCTAAAATATCCTGATGGCGGGCGAACACACTGCCTCCGATGACGATGTGCAGGTGAGGATGTTTTTTACGTAATATGCGTGCCAGAGTCAGTCCGGGAATCACCTGTCCCACATGAATGATGGATATTCCCACCAGCCCATACGCGTTCCAGTTTACTTTTTTGAGAAGATGGTCTTGATAAAGCCCCAGGAAAGGATTGCGAACGGTATCCTGAGTGGCTGAAACAATTCCCTCCAGGTTTTCTTCAGGCGTTCCCTGCATGAAAAAAGAATCCAGGTCGATACGGCTTGGATGATGCGCGAACGAAATCAGTTTCATCGCGATTTTCAGGGTGGTGAAGGCTTTTTTGTAGAGGGGAAACTGAAAAAACAGTTCTTCGTTACGCAAAACATCCACTGCGTCCCGGACTTCGGAAAAAATGCTCTCCAGATATTCCGCGTCTGACAGGATTTGCCTGTAAACGGATTGAACTTCTTGTTCCTCAGTGGTATGAGCCGGTTTATCCAGACGGGTGCGGATTATTTCGACGCAATGGGTCAAATATTCCCTTGAAAGGAAAATCTCGTAACTTTCAATATTGAAATCAAATTGATCGACTTCGTGCCCTTTGTTTTCCAGGAAGGCCTTCAATGTGGGCAAGGCCAGATAGGGCTGGCTGGGAAACCATTGGGGAGGGAAAATCAGAGCCGATTTCATGATCCTATTCCTTAAAACAGACGCATCCAGAACTTGTTAGTATTTCTATCGGTAGAGGATAACCTTGCATTATGTACCTGTCAATCTGCTCTTTTTCTATGGAGGGGGTGGGAATTTCTTCCGGGTGCCGATAACCCGTTTTTAGCGGGTCACACGGTGATGGAGAATGAGGTAAAACCTCAAAATTGGAATTTCTTGACACCCTATAGGGGAAAGTCTATACTTTCGATCATTCCCAAAATATGGTTTGCAACGTATTGAATTAGAAGTTTTAAACAACTTGTGTTTTATAGGAGGTTGTCCCCTTGAGCGACCAGGAAACAGAAACAAAGAACGATGAAGGACAGAAGGATGAAGCCGCTGGTGTAGAAACTAAAGATGTCGATTCCTTCGCCGACCTGAGCGAGCTTGAGAAGATCAAGCTAGAGCTTCAAAAAGAAAAAGAAAAAGCGGCCGAGGAACTTGCGGAAGGTGAAGATGAGCAGGAAGATCTTCGCGAAGTTGATTATCTGCAAAAGTTGATCACCCTGTCGGTCAAGTTTGACCACCATTGCAGTATGTGGTTGATGCCCGCTCACATTGATTGTGGTTTGAAATTCAATCACCAGTTGTCAGAAGCTTATGGCAGCCAGTTGAACACCATTCAATCCTTTCTCAGGCTCCTGGAAAATGTCGATGGAGTGACACGGGAACTGGTGACCAAGGATGTTATTTTGAAACTGCGGAGCACCTTGCAGCACATTCACAAAAACCTGGTGAAGCCTTTGATCCGGGAAGTGGGCCTGATGAAGAAAAAACCCAAATCCGAAAGTCTTGATCTTTTCAAAACCAATTGGAATGAAAGATTGATGGAACTGCAAAAAGCCTGTGATTTCGAGTATCAGGTTCTCGATTGCAAAAGTTTCATGATTAAGGATTAATAGGATTATTGGCTGGGCCTTAGGGTTGGGGCAAAGGGTTTTTTCTGCAAGCAATTGAGCGCATGGTTTACGGTAACGCCCGTCAAGGGATGCACGATCTGTAAAAATTTTCATTCCTCCTGATAGTGCCGCATTTGGGAGTCATCCTCTGGCTTCCGATACTTACTGGTTGCGTAAGAGCCACGCGTGTTGAGAATAATTCTTCTTAAGGACGCCCCCTGGCTTGTCAAATCTGAAAACTCCCGCATAAAGTTCATGAAGGTGCAGGGGGGCTATGAATTCCCCCGCACGCGTAACCGAAAATTGCGTCAAATATCAAGTGAGGAGTCTTATGTCGGAAGAATCGCAAAAAGGAAATAAAGAGTCGGACAAACCGGAGGATGAATCCCTTTCTACGGACGCGATTGCGGCACTGGATGGCGAAACCCTGCCAGAGGAACAGGAAATTGTTGAGGTCGACCACACTCAGCTTTATGTCTGGGTCGCGGATTCCGGAAACGATCGAATACAAAAGTTTGATGGCAACGGAAAACTCCTTTTCAGCTTCGGAAAGTCTGGAGGCACAAGGCCACCCTACAATGACGGCGAATTCAAAACGCCAAGCT
>VAPK010014876.1_pt1 | contig 17382 bp, 19 predicted proteins | sample 3395031 | NCBI WGS metagenome assembly VAPK01 (sample SAMN08290443, study PRJNA428436) | hydrothermal vent metagenome | isolation source: Deep-sea hydrothermal vent chimney 1 | place: Pacific Ocean: Juan De Fuca Ridge
CTAATTCCCGGTATGCCAACTCTTCCCTTTGTAGTATTGGGAATTGGACTTGCTACCTCAGCATTCTTTTTAAGAAAAAAGCAAAAAGAAGAGGAAGTTCCTGAAATAGCTGAAGAAGAAGTTTCCCAAGAACCTGCTGAAGAAAAAGTAGAAGAATATCTGCAAGTTGATCCGGTAGAAGTTGAAATTGGTTACGGGCTAATTTCACTTGTTGATGAAAATCAAGGCGGTAATCTATTTCAAAAAATTTCTTCTACTCGTAAATTTATGGCACTTGAATATGGAGTTTTAATTCCTCCTGTTCGGGTAAGAGATAATTTACAGCTTAATCCGAATGAATATATTATAAAAATTAAAGGGAATGTTGTTGCCAATTATGAAATTTACAGCGATAGATTTCTTGCGATGAATCCGGGAGGAATTGAAGAGGAAATTGGTGGCATTCCAACAGAAGACCCTGCTTTCGGACTTTCCGGAGCTTGGATTTCGGAACAGGAAAAAGACAAAGCCGAAGTTTTAGGATATACTGTAGTCGATGCAATTTCTGTGCTCTCAACACATTTGCAGGAAACAATTAAGAAGAATTTTGATAAAATATTGTCCCGTCAATCGGTTAAGCAGCTTCTTGAAAATCTTAAAAAGGAATATCCCGCAGTTATTGAGGATATTAATTCCGAAGTACTTTCTTTGGGAGTAATTCAAAAAGTACTTCAAAATTTGCTGAAAGAATTGATCCCAATTAAGGATCTTGTTCAAATACTTGAATCTTTAATAGATTACTCAAAAGTAACTAAAAATATAGATGTACTTACTGAATATGTGCGACACTCACTCGGGGATACTATCTCAAATCTTTATAAAGATGGATATGGAATAGTACACGCCGTTGCAATAGGTGAAAATTTGGAAAGCCATATTACCGATTCGTTATCTAAGCAACAGGAAGCTGCCCAAACACTGGGATTAACACCGCAAATGCTGCAAGCATTAAACCAAGCAATACAGGAACATTTACAGACATTTAAAGACTTGGGTTATGTTCCAATTTTGATTACGTCAGCTACAATCAGACCATATTTTTATAGATTAATTAATTCAACTTTTTCAGATGTAGTTGTGCTTTCATACACTGAGTTGCCGGCAAATGTTGAAATTGAGTTTATAGGAAAATTAGAGGTTTAACACATGCAGATTAAAAAATTCAGAGCCGAAAATTTAAAAGTTGCCATGGCTGAAATGAAAGAAATTTTTGGGCCGGACGCAATTGTTCTCAGTACTCAAGTAATTCCGGCGGATGCTAAACTTGGCATCAAAAAAATGTTTGAAATTACCGGTGGAATTGATGATGAAGTAACGGTGAAAGAAATTCAAAAAGTAGAAGATGAAAACGAGTTATTAACTTTTGAACAAGAAATTACCAACCTAAAAAATAAAATATACAAAAAAAAGAAAAAGGAAGTAGGAAACAAAAAGGTAAAATCTCCTCAAAAAAAGAAAAAAATTACCAAAAGTGTTACCGGAGAAGTTGTTGATATTCTTGAACATCGTGATGTTGATGAGCGGATTATTTCAACAGTAATCAGTCAATTGGATAAATATAGCGGGTTGCTAAATGAAAAGAATTTGGATAGTTATGTTGTTTCAACAATTGCTTCAATGATACCTACTGCGAATTTTGAAATTGGTAGGCAAAAAGGTCCTAAAATTGTATCACTTGTTGGCCCGACAGGTGTTGGTAAAACAACAAGTATCGCAAAGCTTTCGGTGATAAGCAAAATACTGCATAATTTGAATGTTGGGCTAATATCCATAGATACTTATCGGCTGGGAGCGTTGGACCAATTAAAAATATTTGCTGAAATAAGTGATATTGAGTTTCATGTAGCTTATGAGCCTTCAGATATTACCAAAGCTATTACTAAAATGAAAAAGAAAGATTTGATTTTTATTGATACTGTTGGGCGAAGCCAAAATAAAACAGAACAGTTGAAAGGCATAAATGATTTCTTACACGGAGTAAATATTAGTGAAACTTATCTTGTTCTAAGCGCAACTTCAATGTCTAAAAACATGATTGATGTTGCACAAAAATTTAAGATTTTGAAATACAACGGTATTGTAATTACAAAATTGGATGAAGCGGTAAGCTTTGGCAATATTTTGAATATGGCGGTATCTATTAATGTTCCTATAAAGTATTTGACAAATGGACAAATAATCCCTGACGATATAATAGCCGGAGATTCTGAGTTTATTGCAAATATGATATATAGCGGGAAAATAACCCAATGATTGGACAAGCCGAGAGATTAAATCAACTGAAAAGGATAAAACAACTTTCTAAAAAGAAACGTTTAATGTCCAAAATTATTGCTATTACTTCAGGGAAAGGAGGTACCGGCAAAACGTTTCTTAGTCTTAATATAGCTTATGCAATGGCAAGGAACAATAAAAAGGTTTTGCTTGTTGATTTGGACGCAAATCTTTCCAACTTGAATATTATGCTTAATGTAACCTCTAAAAGGAATTTGTATCATTTTTTTATTGAGGAAAATAATTTAAGTGATTTAGTTTACCGGTATGATAATAATTTACATTTCTTATTTGGAGATTCGGGACGCACGGATCATCCTCGGTTAGGTGAATCGAAAGCAAATAGATTATTCGATTCATTGTGGGAAATTTCATCAGAATATGATTTTATTTTGCTGGATACTGCCGCCGGTGCCGGCGAAGATGTTTTGTCTATTTTGAAACATGCAGATGCACGGGTAATTGTAACAACACCTGAACCTACTGCCGTTATGGACGCTTACGCAATTTTAAAACTTTTGAGCAGCAAGCAAATTAAAGATAATAAATATATGCTGGTAAATAAATGTGCGAATTTAATGGAAGGAAAATCAACTTTCGATAATTTGAATAAAGCCGTAACGCATTTTTTAAAAGAGGAATTAACGTTTATTGGAATTGTTGAAAATGATACTAAAGTTACAATTTCCATACAGAATCAAAAACTGTTTATGCTCGAAAACCCGGAAAGAAGAATTACACGCCAATTGTTAAAAATCAGCAAAAGATTTGAGGAAATCGGTCAAATGGTTAATAATAACCATTAGTTTTTCATAAATATTTCCACCCCAAAAAAAACATCAAAATTAAGCTTTTATTCGCTATTATTTTTCAAAAATAAGTTGGCATTTTCTTTGAAATAAGAAAGGCACGGAGGAATAATAAAATGAATAAAATCGTATTGAACTTTGGTCTTTTAATCTTTTTCTTATCAATATTAATTTTTAGTGAGAAAGGTTTAGTCTGGAATATTGTGTTGTTAAGAGCATTCATAATTTTTATGGTTGTAACTGTAATGGGAAGCATTTTTGCAATGTCTTTTGTAAAAGCAATCAATAAAAGATCTCTGAGCAAAGGAAATATACTAAATGATAAACTATTAGGACGTAATAAGCATGAGTAATAATGGACTTTGGCAATCGTACAAAACGGAACCTAATCCGAACACGAAAAAGCAAATTATGGTTAATTACACCAATCTTGTCCACTATGTAATTCACAATTCCAAATTTATAAATTTACAGGTTATTGAAGAAAAGGATTATTTCCAATTCGGTGTAGAAGGATTAAGTGAAGCTATTGACAGATTTGATCCCGATTTTGGCACCAAATTTGAGACATACGCTATTCAGAGAATACGCGGTAAAATTATTGATGAACTACGTAAGCTTCAAATTAGACCCCGCTCAAAACAACAATCTGAGGATAGTGTGAGATTTCACAATGTTTCGTTAGATCAGCCTCTTGCAAGTGAAACAGGATTTTCACTAAATGATATTATTCCCTCTGAAGAAAATAATCCTTATGAAACCGTTAGGGATGATGAAAGAAAAGATGTACTGATTGAAGCAATTAAAAATCTTAATGAACGCGACCGCCTTATCATAAGTCTTTATTACTACGAAAATATGAACTATAAAGAAATAGCTGAAATTATCAATATTACAGTATCGCGAGTATCCCAAATTCATTCAAGAATATTAAAAGAATTAAAAGAAGAATTAAATACGGTATATGGTGAATGATAAAACTGCAAATATTGAGAAACTAAAAGAGCGATCAATTCGGATTTTATCATCTGTTCATAATTTGCCGACGGTTCCATTTATCATTTATGAAGTTTCCAAAGTAATTGAGGATTCTCAAGCCAGTGCTGCTCAGCTTGGTGCTGTTATTAGTCAAGATCAGGGACTCGTAGCAAAAATTTTAACTGTGGCTAATTCTCCGCTTTACGGAATACCAAGACGAGTTGCCACTATTGATTTTGCTATTGTGATACTTGGGTTTAATCATATTAAAAATATTGTAATTGCCCTGTCAATGATGGAGACAGTGAAAAAGTTTGGCGATAAAAATTTTGATCAAAAAAACTATTGGCTTCATTCAATAATGACTGCGGTAACAGCAAAAAAACTCGCTGATGATTTAGGATATCCGGAAAGCGGAGAAGCCTTTACCGCCGGTTTATTACATGATCTCGGAATTCCTGTTATTTATAAGTATTTCAAAAATGAATATGACAACATTATTGCCTCTGTAGATGAAAGCGGAAACTCACATTTTGAAGCTGAATTAAAAACATTGGGAATGACACACGGCGAAATTGGTAAAAATTTGATAGACAGATGGAATTTACCGGAAGAACTTTCTGAAGTGGTTTTATTTCATCATCGTCCTTCTCTTGCCGAAAATAATAGAGAGTTTATTGCTTTAATACATCTTGCGGATTTCGTTGTGCATACATTACTCGAAAATAATTTTCATTGGGATTCCGATTTTATATTAGATGAAAGCATTTTAACAACGCTAAAACTTGGCAACAGTGAGTATCTTGATAACTTTGTTGAAGGTTACAGAGAATTATTTGAAGAACAATTAAACAATATAAATTATTAACAAACTGAAGAAGAACACATCATGGAAGAGCAATTACTAGAGGAAAAACGAAAAAAAACACAATTGGTATTATCGAATGTTTATAATCTGCCGGCAATGTCAACAGTTATGCTGGAAGTTTCAAAGCAGTTAGATGATCCTTCTACAAATACTGCTGCTCTTAGTCAAATGGTTGGACAAGATCCGGGATTAACTACAAAAATACTTTCAATAGCAAATTCACCTCTTTACGGGTTGCCGCGAAAAGTAGCTACAATCGATTTTGCAATTTTAATAATCGGGTATCAGGATATTAAAAATATTGTTATTGCACTTTCTATGATCGATTCGTTTAAAAATAAATCAGATAAAAATATGGATCAAAAAGAATTTTGGGTTCATTCTATTTTAACAGGGAATGCAGCCAAAAAAATGGCTGAAGATCTTGGTTACAGAATCGGTAGCGAAGCGTTTGTAAGCGGACTTTTACACGAACTTGGTACTGCGGTTATTCATAAATATTTCCATTCATCATTTGAAACTATTCTTGCTGATATGGCAGAGAATGGTAAATCTCTTCTTGAAGCGGAATTTGATGAACTTGGCTATACACATCAGGATATAGGAAGATTTCTTGCCGAAAAGTGGAATTTACCGTCTCATCATTGCGAAGCAATTCAAAAACATCATACTCCATCTTTAGCGGAAGAAGATGACGTTATAACCGCTGTTGTTCATCTTGCCGATTATGCAACTCAAAGGCTGGGAATAGGAAGCTTTTATCTTGATAACAATTATGAACTTGATTTGAGTATTGTAAAAAAATTAAAATTTGAAAACCTGGATGCCTTAAATGAATTTGTTTTGGGTTATGAGGAATTGTTTATCGAACAATTGGCATCAACTAATTTTGTATAAAAAATGATATTGCACAAACAAAATACTTTGGATTATCAGCCGTTTTTAAAACTGATTGATGAGGTTTCCGCTGATGGAGAATCAACGTTCGGCTTATCTATGTTTAGATATAATGATTCAACTTCCGACAGCCATTTACTGGAAAAATATTCACACATGCTTCAAAATCTCGTTTCATTTGAAAAAGGTACTGACGAAATAAAAAATCCTTTAGAATTGATTGAAAAATTGAAACAATCTGTAAAACGGGTAATTCCGTTAAAAGATGCAGCTCTTTTATTTTTTGATGAATCATTTTCAAAGTTAAAACCCGTGCAAGGTTCCGAGAACACGGAAATTATTGAAATGATTAATAATTACTACAAGGAAGGTGTACTTCATTTGTTATTTGAATCCGGAAAGGTGATGATAGTCCCTGAATTAAACAGTTGGAATTCTGATAATCCGAAAATGAATTTTGTGCTTTTTCCCTTAATTGAAGACGGAAGAAAGAAAGGTCTTTTTGCACTTCTTTCAACAATTGAACAGAATAATTTTACTGAGCTTGATAAACAGATAATTAAGATATTGTTAAATGTGTCTCTTGCAAAAATTGAAAAATTTGATACTAAGGCAAGATTATTTTCAACATACGAGGAACTGCAGACTTATCAGGCAAAACTTTCTAATGATTTTCGCCTTGCTGCAATCGGTGAATTGACCGAAGGAATTATTGAAGATATTATGTCGCCGCTTCAGGTTATTATGAGTCAAGTTGATTTAATGGATGACTATAATAATTCGATTGAAACAAAAGCAATAAAAACACAAATTCATAAAATAAATTCCGTAATGAACCGATTGGTAAAATTTGCTAACATCAATCAAAAAAACGTACAAATAATACCGTTAAAATTAAACGAGATTATAACACAATATCATTCATTGGTAAAATCTACTTTGGATAATCTTGATATAGAATGTGTTTTGGATTATGAAGAAAAATTACCGTCAATTTTAAGTCACCCGAATTACATTTTTCAGATTTTAACAAATGCTATTGGATTAATTAAAAAGAGTGAAGGTAAATCCGGCGGAATGATTATTCAGACAAGGCTGAAAAATGTTCATTTGATTTTAAGAATTATTACGACTTCGGAATTAAAAACATTTTCGTCAGATGTAAAAATTGATAGTTCGAGCGTTGACTTAAACGTGAGGATAATTAATAATTTAATGAATAAACACGAAGGTGATTTTTCAGTGCACGCTCTTGAAAACGGCGGGTCGGTTATCTCATTAAAATTTCCATTAAGAAGGAAAATAAGATGATGAAAAAAATTGTTATTATTATTTTTATAGTTATGGTTGCGTTTTCGGCGAACGTATTTGCCCAAAAATCTATTGATGATATTTTAAATATTAAAGAAAAAGTATCGAAGCAAATTGATGTTATTAGCAAAGAAGAGGCGAAAAAATTATCTAAAAGAGTTAGTGAAAAAAAAGGAAATGTTGTAATTGGCAGTACGCCCGGATTTAGTAAGAATTCGTTAATTAAAACATTTGTATTTGTAGAAGGTTCGCTGCTGATTCTAATCGGGTTAATAGTCAAACGAAAATTGGAAGAGAAAAAGAAATTCCAATTATCACGATTAAAAGAGAATATAAGAAAATTGAGAACCGAGAAAATCGGCAGTCTTTTTGATGTTTCCCGCTATAATTTAAGAAGGCGTTTTATAATGCAGCCGATAAAAATTTCGGAAAGTGAAATAACTAAAAAAGCGAAAGAATATTCTATTTCAAAAGGGGAAATACATTTAGCATTAAAAATTAAACTCATGCAGAGTAGCGGATAATGATTAGAGGAATTTTAAATAATATAATTGTAAAAAGTTCAAATGTAACTTTAACCGGAGGCGGGAAACCGAAATCGGTTCCGGCAATTAATTCACTGGTTGTTGTGAGCGTTGCGGGAAAGGCGGGAAAAGTTTATCGTATTTTGGTTAATGGAAGCCTTTTTCAGTCACAGCTTCCGTTTCTTGCTGAAAGCGGTGAGAAATTTTTGGCAAAAGTTATTAAACACAAACCATTTTCCCTTGCACTTGATAATCTAACGACAGAAGAGGAAATGGGCCCAAATGCGATAAGTGTAATGTTATCAAAAATTGGTATCGAAGAAAATGAAATAAGCAGAAAAATTTTAAAATCGGTAATCAATAACAAAAAACCATTGGTTAAATCGAAACTAAAAAGAGTAATTGATTATCTGGTTTCTCAAAATGGAAATTATGACGAAATACAAACTGCTTTATTGTTAAATATTGTTTGGAGTCTCGGAGAAGAAATTAGTCGTGATTTTATTTCATCGTTTGAGCTGATATTCGATTTGTCGTTTGAAGAACTAAGTCAAGCAATTTTGACTTCACTTGAAAAGCTGAATATAATTGATGCCGGAAATGAAATTGTGAAAAAGTTAAACAGCTTGTTGATCTATCAAGTGGAAAACACGGATGTTCATTCAAATATTTTGGCAGTAACGGATAAATCAAAAATGTTTGTTGAAATTTCCAAAATGATTGATGATTATGATATACGTGGACAATTAAAATCCGAGCTAAATATTATGCAAACATTGATGCTTAAATATATTTTACAAAAATCAATATTTAATATGTTCATGACTTTTCCTGAATTTATTATTGTAAATTCAGGGCGAATATTGGAAACAATAATCGTGCGCTACGATAAACTAAAAAGATCTAACGGTGAATTATTGTATAAAATAGCTTCTGATTTTCATGCAACAAACCTCGGGGATTTTAACTTTTTAAGCTATTTGTCAAATATGAAATTAAACGGTGATTTAGCAATGGATTATGAAAATCTTAAGCAAGCGGAAAGTAGGTTGGAGTCATTTAACTTTGAACTTTCAAGCTTACTTAAAGTTGATTCAACAATTAGGTTATCACCAATAGAAAAATTTAAGAGCATAAGAAGAACGCATCAAAACGGAATAAATTCTGTAAATGCAATTGCTTAAGAGAAAATGAAATCGGAACATTCAAAATATGTGATGAAAATTTCAAAGATAAAAAATATTGTAAATAACGAAAGTGAATTTATTGGTCAAACTTTAGATAAGTACTTTTCAGCTAATAAAGTTCGTATGCAGTTGAATGTAGTTCCTTTTCACTTGCTAAAATTTATTTACAATATTAAGAAAAAATAATGCAGAGAGGATAAAATGGTAAAAGGATTATCGCAATTGTATCGGGCGGCAAACGTGATGCACAATAAAATGACAGATATTTCAGTAACTGCAAATAATTTAGCAAATATAAATACTGTCGGCTTTAAACGTGAATTACCTTTTGCTGAAGTTATTTCGAGATTAACAAATTCTCCGGTAAAACAACTTACTGATTTTTCCGAAGGCGAGTTTTCGCAAACGGGAAATCCGCTTGATTTGGCAATTTCTAAAAACGGGTTTTTTATGATAAAAACCGATAAAGGTGTGCAATTAACAAAGAACGGACATTTTAAGTTAACAGAAGATGGCGGAATTGTTGACTCAAAAGGGAATGCCGTACTCACATTGGGCGGAGATCTAAATCTTTTGGAATATACTTTAAATAAGGATAACGAAATAAAAATATCGAAAACCGGAGAAATAACAGTTGGGAAAGAAGTGATTGACAAATTAAAAATTGCTAAAATTGATGATTCAACCGGAATGGTAAGAAAAAGCGGACAAAATTTTTCATTCCCCAATGGCGGATACTCTGAAGCTTCGGAAGATGATTATGAAATTCAGCAAGGATATTTGGAAGGCTCAAATACTAATGCAATTTTAGAGATGGGGCAAATGATTTCGTTGAACAAAGATTATGAAATAGCACAAAAAATTATAAAAGCCATTGATCAACAAATGGGAATGGCAAAAGAAATTGGAAAAGTTTAATAATAGGAGGTTATTATGCCTACGGCAGCATTAAGAACAGCAGCATCAGGAATGAATGCACAGCAAGTAAATATTCAAGTTATTGCAAATAATATTGCTAATATCAACACAACCGGATTTAAGAAAAACAGAGCAGAATTTCAGGACTTGATTTATCAAGATGTTGTAACAAATCCGCAAAGCTCTGAAGTCCCCGGTCAAGCAGGATCTACAAACTCAACCGTTGAGGTTGGAAGTGGTGTTAGAACTTCTTCGACTCAAAAAATGTTTACTCAAGGTGCTTTGCAGCAAACAAGTCAGCAATTGGACCTTGGAATTAATGGAGATGGATTTTTCCAATTGAGAAAATCAAACGGAAGTTTTGTTTATACGCGTGACGGATCATTTAAATTATCTGCCGATGGGACAATTGTGAGTTCAAGCGGTTATGCGCTTGAACCCGGATTTACAATTGATGGCGAGGCAGCGGAAATTCATGTATCAAAACAAGGAACTGTTTCACTTGTCCAATTTAATGGTGATACTGTAGATTTGGGAAACCTTGACCTTGTTAAATTCATTAATCCGGCCGGTCTCAAATCTTTGGGCGATAATCTTTATGCAGAAACTTCAAGTTCCGGTCAGCCATTAATCGGAACTCCGGCAAGTGATGGTTATGGTGAGGTTCATCAAGGATTTCTTGAATCATCTAATGTTGATATTGTTCAAGAAATGGTAAATATGATTACTGCCCAGCGGTCGTATGAAATAAATTCAAAAACCATAAAAACGGTTGAAGATATGTTGTCTATTGCAAATAATCTTAAACGATAATAGATATTATTGATGAAAAAATTCATATACATATTGTTGCTAATTTCATTCGGATTTATTCAAGGGTCATCTCTTGATTCATATCTTAAAAAAGAATTGAAAGAGTATAAGAAGTTCACATATAAAATAATATCGCTTCCAATAGGAATTAAATCTTTTGCGGATGCAGACATAAAAATTGATGAGAGCAGGAATTTTAGATTGGTTAAAGGTTTTGCATACGTTCCGGTAAAAATAAAGAAACGAGGAAATAGAACTTCGAGTGCGTTTGTTACTGTTAAAATTAAATTATTTGCAGAGGTATGGGTTGCAAAAAGTAAAATTAAGAGAAACGAACAAATAACATCTGACAGATTTAATTTAGTTCAAAAAGAAATTTCTAATTTAAATGATAATATTGTTAGCAGCAAAATGGATCTTTCAAACTATCGAGCTGCTAAAACAATTGTGAAAGGAAGTATATTAAATACAAATATGCTTAGTAAAATTCCGATAGTTTTTCGTGGTGATAAGTTATTTGCTTACAGTATTTTCGGAAGTGTGGTGGTTAATTTTAACGTTAATGCCAGAGAAGACGGTAGTAAAGGTGACATTATCAGAGTTGTACGTTCGGATAAAAAATTATTTAAAGCTAAAATAATTAATAGTAAAAAAGTAAAAATAGTTGAGTGATAAAATGAAAAAATTAATAATAATACTAATGATTTGTTTGCCGATATTAATATCGGCACAGGATTTTAGAGCGAACAGCAGCCGGTCACTTTTTTCGGATTACAAAGCGAGCCGTCTCGGTGATGTTGTAACAATTATTGTTGTTGAAGCATCGCAAGCAAGTAATTCGGCTAATATAACAACAGGACGCAAGGATGCACTAAACTTAAAAGCTTCAAATGATGGAACAACTATGGCGGATTTTGGAATTGGAGTTGGAAATAGTTTTAATGGCGGCGGAAGAATGTCGAGTTCCGGAGTTGTGAAAACAAAGATTTCCGCAGTTATTGATTCGGTTTACGATAATGGATTATTACGAATTACCGGTACACGAAAAATTACAATCAACGGTGAGGAACAATTAGTAACTATTAAAGGATTAATTCGCTCCGCTGATTTACGAACGGATAATTCAGTTTATTCATATAAAATTTCCGATGCACAAATCAATTTTCAAGGCGATGGTGAAGTTACGGGAAATACTTCTCCGGGATTGTTAACAAAATTTATCCACTTCCTATTTTAGGTGGTTATCATGAAAAAATTATCAGTTTTATTAATATCGATTTTAATTACTTTTTCTCAATTGTTCGGGCAAAGGATTAAAGACATATCCTATTTCAAAGGGATAGAAACCGAGCAACTTATTGGATACGGTTTGGTTGTCGGACTTTCAGGAACGGGAGACAGTTATCGCTCTTTAATGACAGAGCAATCGGTAAGAAGTATGCTGAAAAGATTTGGTGTAACAATAACCGATAGAAATCTTCGCACACGAAATGTTGCTGCTGTTATGGTTACAACAAGATTAACCAATCTCTATAAAAAAGGTGCAAATTTTGATGTTATTGTTTCATCAATTGGCGATGCTTCAAGTTTGATGGGCGCTACGCTGCTTATGACACCGCTATCCGGAATAGATGGAAAAGTTTACGGAATTGCTCAAGGACCTGTTTCAATTGGCGGATTTGATTTCAATACCGGTTCCGGTGGTAGAGTTGCTCGAAATGTGGCTCTTGCCGGTAGAATTCCAAACGGAGGTAGTTTGGAAATTGATCTTCCGGGTGGAGCTTTATCAGCAAACTCACTTAGTATTATGCTGCGTTCACCTGATTTTACCACTGCAAATAATATTGTGATAGCTGTTGATTCATTGTTCGGAAAAGGGACAGCTAAAAGTATTGGGGCTTCCGAAATAAAAATAACAGTTCCTCAAAATCAGGAAAATAATTTTGGAAATTTTATTGCACAATTGGAAAGTGTTCGAGTTCAGTCGGATGTTGAAGCAAGGGTAGTAATTAACGAACGAACAGGTACTATTGTTGCCGGAAGCAATGTGAGAATTGCGCCGGTTACAATTTCACACGGCGGCTTAAATATTACAATTCGTTCATTACCAATAATATCGCAGCCGAATGCGTTTTCGCAGGGACAAACGCAAGTGTTTAATAATCTTGTTCCCCAGGTTAAAGAAGAGGGGGCAAATGCAGTGGCAATAAGCGGAGCTTCAAACGTACAGCAAGTGGCAGCGGCGTTAAATCAATTAAAAGTTACGCCTCGTGATATTATTGCCATATTTCAAGCTCTTAAACAAGCAGGCGCGTTAACTGCAAAATTAGTGATTATTTAAAATGGAAACTTTGAAACTTAAAATAATGGATTTTGAAAAGCATATTCAACCGGCAAATACTGTGCACGGAAATTTTTCGGAAGCACAAAAAACCAAGCTGGCAAAAGCTTCGCAGGATTTTGAAAGTCTTCTCACCGGAATGATGCTGAAAAGTATGAACAAAACAACAGAAGGCGGAATGTTCGGAAAAGACAGTTATGGCGGCGATGTTCTTGATACTGTTTTCCAGAGTAAAATTGCTTCTTTTATGACTCGCAGTCAGGGACTTGGAATTGCGAAAATTCTTTACAAAAAATTAACCGGTGAAAACTTACAGCCTAATAAAATTTTGGATAAGCCGTTAACTCCGCCGATCGAATTAAAATTTAATAAAAGCAATAATAAAACTAAATCAATAGTTCCGAGTAGAAGTTCATTGAAAAGGCTTAATGAATATCTACCGTTAATAAAAGAAGCCGGTCAAAAATTCGGAGTAAACGAAAACTTAATAAAATCCGTTATTCTTACGGAATCTGCGGCGAATTCAAATGCACAATCAAAAGTAAAAGCAAAAGGATTGATGCAGCTAATGGACTCAACCGCCGCTGATTTGGGTGTTAATAATGTGTGGGAACCAAAGGATAATATTTTTGGCGGAACAAAATATTTAGCTCAAATGCTTAAGCAATATGACGGAGATATTGAACGCACTTTGGCAGCTTATAATGCAGGTCCTGCAAATGTAGCCAAATATGATGGGATTCCGCCATTTAAGGAAACAAAAAATTATATAAACAGAGTTCTCGGATATTTAAATCATATGGACGATTAGAATGGAATCAGAAAATTTAATAACAGTTCTACGGCGGGAAAGGAAAATACTTAATGAACTTAAAAGTATTGCCACTAAAAAACAAATTGCTCTTGTTTCAAATAATAGAGAACACTTGGATGAGTGCATTAAGAGTGAAGAAAGAATGCTTCCGCTTATTCAAAAAATGGAGAATGAAAGATTATCTGCAATTAATGAAATGTACATTGATGCCGGAAAGAGCAGAAAAGACTATCATCTTGAAACTGTAATTGAGGAATTTGCAGAATTATTACCACATGAAATAATTGTAGAAATTAATACTATACATTCTGAAATAAAAATTGTAGTTGAAGATTTGATGAAATTAAATAAACAGAATATGTATTTGATAAACCATTCCCGACAATTTTTGAATGAAACAATTTCGGCTATTTTAAGTTCATCGGAAAAATCAATATTAGATAAAAAGGTATAAGTATGGCTCTCAGCAGAATATTTGATACATCACGCCGAAGTCTTTTGGCATATCAAAAAGCATTGTCGGTAACCGCAAATAACGTGGCAAATGCTAATAATGCTGATTATTCACGTCAGCGTACAAATTTTTCATCAGTTGCTCCCGATGTAAGAGGAAAGTTGTCAATTGGCAATGGAGTTCAAATCTCCGATATTGAGCGAATTAGGAATGGAATACTGGATAAACAAATACGAGATTACAGCGAAAACCAATCTTTCTCTCAAAAACAAGCCGGTATTCTCGGTTCAATTGAAGCCCTATTTTCTGAACCTACGGAACAAGGACTTTCCAATATGATTAACAAATTCTTTAATTCGTGGAATAATCTTTCAGTTGACCCAACTTCTATTGCATTAAGGAATAGTGTTGTTAATGCGACACAGCAGATGACCGGTAAACTTGAAAATATTTACGAGGGAATAAATAGCGAGAGGACAGACCTTCAAAAGGATGCTGAAAACCTTGTGGGTCAAATTAATAATTATACGAAAGATTTGAAAGAAGTTAATAAGCAAATTTATGAATCGTCAGTTATTAATAATGATGCAAATGACTTGCTTGATAAAAGGGATAAAATTTTAAAAAGTTTAAGTCAAATCGTTAATACACAAGTGAATATTGATGCCAACGGAGTAGCCAATGTTTCTATAGGCGGGGTTTTTGCTGTTGATCGTCTGCATCAAATAGATTTTCAAGTTGAAACAAATCAGAGTGGAAAATTTTCCGTTTTAACTGAAGACGGTAATGCACGTGTGACAATTAGAAAAGGTGAATTGTATGCCGATTACAATACAGTTAATAATTTAATACCGGAATATAAAAATCAATTGGATACATTTGCTTATGCACTAAAAGATAATGTGAACGCCGAACATAAAAAAGGTTATTCTCTTACGGATTCGCCTACTAACGGTATTGAATTTTTCTCAAGTTATTCAGACGGAGTTTTAAAAGTGAATAGCGATATATTAAAAAATGTTAAAAAAATTGCGATTTCCTCCGACGGAACAGACGGGAATAATGATATTGCACTTAACATTGCCAAATTGCAAGATGCAAAAATTATGGATGGCAATACGGTTCAAGACGGATATCAGAATTTGGTTACTTCCGTTGCTTCCGAAAAGCAATTCCAAAGCCAAAATAACGATACTTTTAGTCTTGTTCTAAGCAATCTTGAACAGCAGCAAAGTTCAGTTGCCGGTGTTTCCATTGATGAGGAAATGACGGATATACTTAAATATCAGCGGTCGTATGATGCTTCGGCAAAATTGATAACTGTCGCTGATCAAATGCTTCAAACTATTTTACGAATGGTATAATAAAAAATGGTGATGTAATGAGAGTTTCAGATAGATCTTTATTGAATACATATATTAGAAATATGAATAATACGAAAGCGGATATGGCAAGTCTGCAGGAAAAGATTACGACCGGTAAATCCATCAATAAACCTTCGGATTCCCCGCTTGGGGCATCGCGAGTAATGCGTTTGTCATCACAAATGAACAATGTTGCTACATATAGCGCAAACATTGAGAAGGCAAGTTCAATTATGAATGGAACTATTTCGTCAATGACGGGAATTCAAACGGAAATTGGAAAAATTATTTCTGATTTAACATTCGCTCAAAACCCAACTCTCGGTGATACAATTTCGTCTTATTCAAGAAAAATTGATTCCTCATTAAATCAAATTTTAGATTTGGCTAATTCTGATTTTGACGGGCAATACTTATTTGGAGGAACTGACCACTCAACAAAACCGTTTGCGTTAAATGGAACAAGCACAGGTGTGGATGTTCAAAGCAGTAACTTAGGCGGCGAAAGAAAAATTCGTATTTCTAAAAATATTGATCAAAAAATTAATATTACCGGAAAAGAATTATTTCAATCGGTGCTTACGCAAAGCGGCACTTTGGATTCTACTGCGGCAGGCGGAAGCACAACCTCAACGAGCAAAACAGTTTATGATTCCGATGGAAATCAATATACTTTTGTAACAAATTATCAAAAGGATGCTTCTGCTGCAAATACTTATAACATAAGTTATACACTTGATGATGGTTCGGGAGCAGGTCCTCAATCAGTTGGCTCAACAAATGTAGCCGTTTTTGATAGTTCCAGTGGTGAATTAAAAACAATTGACGGGAGTAATCCGAAAGATATTCATATTCAAGCAAATTCCAACAAGGTGGATTTTGTTATTGATATTTCAAGTCTCAAAGAAGGCTCGTCAAATAGTGTTTCGTCGGATTTAAGCCAGAAGGCGAATATTTTTAACACGATAATTTCTATTAAAAATAATCTTAAAAACGGGATATTACCGAATGCAAACCAAATTGCCATTGTCAACGACTTTAATCAGCATATACTAAATAAGTTGTCAACTGCCGGGGATATTAGCAATCGATTAACATCAACATCGCAGTTGCTGGACAATCAGACATTAGAATTAACAGATTTAAAATCGCAGGAAAGTGATGTTGATATTGTGAAAGCAATGGTGGAGTTGCAAAGTAAACAATTTAATCTCGACACAGGTTATAAAATATCAGCAATGATATTACCTAAATCATTGGTGGACTTCTTATAATGATTAAAAAATACGGAAGCATATTCGGACTATTTCTTGGAGTATTTTCAATATTCGGTGCATTTCTTTGGGAAGGCGGAAGTTTAAGTGCACTGTTTTTAATTGCTCCAATTGTTGTGGTTTTTGGCGGAACATTTGCAGCGGTTATTATTGGTTTTGGTATGAACAGTTTTTTGAAAGTTTTTTCGTTAATAAAAATTGCTTATAGTCCGCTTGAATATGATATTAAAAGAATGAGTGAAGGATTTTTAGAAATAGCAAGAAAAGCACGAATAGACGGTTTGCTTTCTGTTGAACACAGTCTTGATTTATTAAAATATTTTTTTCCCCAGAAATTAATCAGATTAGTGCTTGATGGTACTAATTATGATGATTTGGAAATTATTGCAAAATTGGAAATGAAATCATTGACTGACAGGCATAATTCGTACAGTTTTATTTTTACAAAAATGGGTGGATATGCTCCGACAATGGGAATTATTGGAACGGTAATGGGTTTAATTCAAACATTGGCAAA
>VAPK010708902.1_pt1 | contig 17377 bp, 15 predicted proteins | sample 3395031 | NCBI WGS metagenome assembly VAPK01 (sample SAMN08290443, study PRJNA428436) | hydrothermal vent metagenome | isolation source: Deep-sea hydrothermal vent chimney 1 | place: Pacific Ocean: Juan De Fuca Ridge
ATCAAGTATAGACCAGTGCAGTGGCCACATTTTTATTATCCCAAGTCACCAGCTAGTTTAAAACCATGTACTTTCAGTGCAAAACTTTAGCAAAAAAACAACATAGGAGAGCGATGCATTGTTTTACAACATAACGACATTAAGTCGCTTTAAAACAACCTATAGGCTTTCAGCCACATAGTGAGAAAACGGAGCACTAGCGGAGTGGTGTAATATATTAAGCTCATCTCTTCTACCAAAAAACAATCATATAAACTAAAATGCTTTTTCACTCAACATAAGTATTTTCATGTGCTCAATTTAATCTGGATTTTCTTTTTCATCAGTGCTTTTCTAACAGCTCTGTTCAAATTGGTTTTTTTGGGAGATCAAGAGGTTTTCTCGCAAATAATGACCGCCATGTTCAGTTTATCTGAAACTGCTTTTGAAATTTCACTCGGACTAGCTGGTGTGCTTGCCTTGTGGCTGGGTATTATGCGAATCGGTGAACGCAGTGGTTTTATCCAATTACTCACTCGTGCACTCACCCCCCTTTTTAGCCGATTAATGCCAGAAGTCCCTAACAACCACCCTGCCCTTGCCGCAATGGTAATGAATATCTCCGCCAATGCTTTGGGGCTTGATAATGCTGCCACACCCTTGGGTATTAAGGCGATGAAAGAACTTCAAACACTAAACCCCACGCCAGATATCGCTAGTAATGCACAAATATTATTTTTGGTAATCAATACCTCCGCAGTCACTTTATTTCCAGTGACCATTTTTACTTATCGCGCCCAGCTAGGTGCACATGATCCAACTGATGTTTTTATCCCCATTTTAATCGCAACATACATATCAACAATCGTTGGTTTACTTGCTGTGGCAAGCATTCAAAAAATAAACTTATTCGAAAAAGTTATTTTTTCTTATCTAGCTGGATTTACTCTTTTTGTTGTCGGCTTACTCTATTATTTTTCCCAGTTGAGTCAACAAGAAATGTTGTCTCAGTCTGCACTGATTAGTAATGTTATTTTATTTAGTTTAGTCATTCTGTTTATAAGCACAGCCGCCTATAAACGCATCAATGCCTATGAAGCCTTCATCGAGGGAGCAAAAGAGGGCTTTACAACGGCCATCACGATTATTCCTTATCTTGTTGCCATGCTTGTAGCGATTGGTGTGTTTAGAGCCAGCGGATCATTGGATTTGATAATACATTTTATTCGTATGCTGGTGGAAACGCTTAATGTAGACCCTCGATTTATTGATGCCTTACCCACCGCCTTTATGAAACCATTAAGTGGCAGTGGTGCACGCGCTATGATGGTCGATACGATGCAGGTTTATGGCGCTGATTCATTTGCCGGTCGTTTGGCCTCCATTGTACAAGGCAGTACAGAGACTACTTTTTATGTGTTAGCGGTTTATTTTGGTTCGGTCGGCATCAAAAATATTCGTCATGCTGCTGCATGTGGGATAATTGCCGATTTTGCTGGCATTGTTGCCGCTATTTTTGTTGCATATTGGTTTTTTGGATAATGTTGATTCATCTTAGAACTCTCGGTTGCCGTCTTAATGAAGCGGAGCTTGAACCATGGGCGCAGTCTTTTCAAAAGGCTGGGCATCAGATAACGCGTGATCAGAACGAAGCAAATATTGTGATCGTCAATTCTTGTGCTGTCACTGCGGATGCTGCACGAAAATCACGCCAGCTCATTCGTCGTATCCATCGAGAAAACCCACAGGCAAAGTTAGTCGTCAGTGGTTGTTATGCCACTATTAACGAAGACGAAGCGGCTCAATTATTGGGAGTCGATTTGGTCGTTAGCAACAAAGAGAAAAATCAATTAGTTGAAAAGACCTTATCGTCTCTCAATTTAAATACCATGCCTGCCATGTCCACTGAACCGGGAGAAACCTCCTTATTCAGCAGAGGCAGACAACGTGCTTTTATCAAAGTACAAGATGGTTGTCGATACCGTTGCACTTTTTGCATCGTCACTGTCGCGCGGGGAGAAGAAGTCAGTCGTCCAGTTCAAGTGATTATTGATGAAATTAATACATTGCATCAACAAGGTATTAATGAAGCTATTCTGACTGGGGTTCATCTGGGAGGCTACGGTACTGATATCGATAGCAATTTGAGTGAATTAATTCAAACAATCTTAGATAAAACAAACATCCCACGTATACGGTTAGGGTCATTAGAACCGTGGGAACTCCCTGCTGGTTTTTTTAGTTTATTTCAAAATACTCGGCTTATGCCTCATCTTCACTTACCTTTACAGAGTGGTTCTGATTCTGTTTTAAGGAGAATGACTAGGCGTTGTAAAACAAATGAATTTATAGACATTGTTGAAGAAGCTCGACAATCTATACCCCACTTTAATGTAACAACAGATATTATTGTTGGTTTTCCGGGAGAGACAGAAGAAGAATGGTTAGAAAGCTATCATTTAATCAAAAAAATTGGTTTTGGACATCTCCATATTTTTACATATTCCAGCCGAGAAGGAACTAAAGCCGCGACTTTACCCAACCCAGTCAAAAACGAAATAAAAAAACAGCGTAGCAAACAATTACATCAATTAGCTGAAACAATGAAAAGCCAATTTATTGAAAAAAATATTGGTAAAAAGTTTAATGTACTCTGGGAGGGGCACAAGCAACAATTAGACGATGGCGAGCAACTCATCTATGGTTATACACCCAATTATTTAAGAGTTGCTTGTAAAATATCAGCTGATAAATCGATAGAAAATAAAATACTGTCTGTTCGGCTGGATTCTACCGAGGATAAGCACATCAATTGTAATTTAATTGACAAACATTACCTCGGCTAGCTATACGCCAGCTGCTACTCAGATCAAGACAGGCAAAACAAACTACTTCGAAATAATAAGTTAATCCGACAACTCTATCCAGTCACAACGCTCAGTCACAATATCAGCCGTTCCTTGGTTTCCTATACCCTTGGCAATTAATGCAACTACTCTGTCATCAGTATCATAACCAATATGAGCATCCATTGGATTAGCAAGTTTTCCCACACCAAAAACATCATACAAATAGGCTACATTAATATTTATATTGGTAACATCAATGCATAAACGAGAATCAAGGTATTTTTCTACAAAACCAGGCGGTATTGCATAACTTAAAATATCATTAGGGTCACTGAAAGCTATAATGGGAGTTCTAGCAAGCATGCGTTCAGAATACTGTGATCCCTCTGGAGAACAATATAACTCTTTTTGATTACTGATTTCTGGTAGTTTTCTACCCAGTTGTAGCATAGGGAGTTGATTTGACATCATAAAAACAGGAATTTTCTTATTTTTTAATGCCGCTCTTATATTTTCTTGGTATAAGTCGCTAGTGCCGCCCTTTTTTTTCAGGTTGGTTGTTATACGTTGCACACCATCTATTGTAATTCTGCTACCTAAGCTATGAGAAACAAATGCAAAATGATCATCAATAATTGAGGATACATCAGGTAGCATACAGGCTTCTTTGGTGTTACTCGGCAAATCATCCCAGCTTCCATAAGTCATCCAACAAACTGACTGAGTAAAAGATAATAATATATCTTCTCTGCTTTCCCCTAAATAGATGATAGGATCGGGGCCTGTATCATTGGAAAATCGTTTAAGCATATCGTTAACTTCTGCTCTACGAAATGAGTATTCTCCTGAATTATCATAAGCTAATACTTCTTTTTCTTTAGCGGTAATTTCCGACCAAGTGAGTTCATAAAACATGACTTCTTGTTCTCTATCCTTACTCTTAAAGCGACTAATACGAAGATTTCCTAATGACTTTTCGGGAAATTCCGGATCTGTAAGACGAATATTTTTATTCGATCTTGATTTTACTGTTAGCTCCAACTCTTTGGCTAATTTTTCAAAAAATTCAGTGGAATAACCGGGGTTATGGTCTCCAACGCCATGAACCATTAGCACTTTCATCGTGCCTTTTTTTCTTTCAATATAAGGCTGTAATCCTTTAAATTCATCGCCCCAAACCTCACAAATTCTAGTATCCTCTCCCTCTTTTTTTTCTAAAATGGCTTCGGTAATACCTCTGCCAAAACTCGAGCAGCCAGTAAATAGAAGACTTAAAATGCAAATAATAATTATTTTATTTTTATTTTTTTTCATTTTTAAAATTTTATGTGAATTGCTATGGAAAATAAATAAGTTATACATAAATAGGCAAATTTTTTGTTCGTATTAACCCATGTAGAAACATGGTGCATAGCAGGCTACACAACAGTTCCTATATGGATAGATACGGGCAAAAAAACAAGTAAGAATGTATAACTTATTTATTTTCCATTCCTTGCGGTGGTTAAAATTAATTGTTTCTATTTCAGGAACTCACAGCACCCTATATAAATATTTGATTTATTTTTTATATCAATATCTTGCCTTATACACATCATTGACTATATTGATATTAATAGTTAGTCTATTATACTTTCAGCAATATAAATTATTAAATAATTTCTGTGAAAATTAAATTTTTAGTCACTTTTTGTTTTTTTTCCTTTTTTCAGCCACTGTTTGCACAAGACTTACTCGAAACCTATCGTCTTGCACTGTTAAATGATCCTCAGTTAAAAAAAGCCCATTTCACTCAGTTTGCAGTTGCAGAAAGCAAATCACAAAGTATTGCTAAGATGTTACCTAAAATATCAGCATCTGCAAATAGTTCTCGTGATCGAATACATAATAAAAAATCCACTTTTCAAAGAGCAGGTGTACAAAATTATTGGGATCATGGCTTGACTATCAATTTTTCCCAACCCATTTTTCATTGGGAGCATTGGGTAGAACTCAGTCAATCAGAAAATCGAATAGCTAAAATTGAAGCACAATATCAGACTGAGCTCCAAAATCTCATCTTTAGAACGACAGAAGCTTACTTTGATGTGTTAGCTGCACAGGATAGTCTTGAATTCACTTTGGCAGAAAAAAAAGCCATTAAAAGGCAACTCGAACAAGCCAAACAACGGTTTGATGTTGGGTTAATTGCAATAACTGATGTTTATGAAGCACAAGCAGAGCATGATACGGCAATAGCTGATCAGATTGAGGCTAAAAATCTACTGGATGATAGTAAAGAAATATTAAGGGAAATCATCGGCGAAAACGATGTCACTCTTTCTGGCTTATCAAAAAAAATAGACTTTACCTTTCCTGTCCCAAATGACATAAACAAATGGTCAAAAATTGCTGAAACCAATAACCTAACAATTATTGCCGCATTAAATGAAGCTGAAGTCAGAAGAAAAGACATTTCAATACAACGCTCAGGGCATTTACCTACGCTGGATGTAGTTGCCCGATATGGCAGACAGGACGCAGGCAGTTCATTTGGTTTGCGAGGAGATACACAAAGTGTTGGACTGGAACTCAATGTCCCTATTTTTGAAGGGGGATTAATTAATTCACGTACTCGACAAGCCGAATATGATTACCAAGTCGCCAAAGAAGAATTATTACTGACGAAAAGACAGGTCACTCGTGAAATTAGAAACGCATTTCGGGATGTTTTTTCCAGCATAAGTCGTGTCCGCGCATTAAAAGCTGCTGTTTCATCAGCAGAAAGTAGTTTAGAGGCAACAGAAGCCGGGTTTGAAGTGGGTACTAGAACGATGGTTGAGGTTTTATCGGAACAAAGAGATTTATACAGAACCAAAACTGATTATTCCAGAAGTCGATATGATTACTTAATAAATGGTATCAAATTGAAACAGACCGCTAGTAATCTAACAGGACAAGATTTAAATTCTATTAACCAATATTTGAAAAAATAACAAATCTGATTTACCCTGCTGGGAATGTAAATTATCCCGTCTTATATTTATTATTTATGAGCCTAAAAGACAATTCTACTCAAGAAGAACAAGAAAAAGTTATTTGTTCCTGTACTGGAACAACAAAAACAAAAATCAAACACCTTATTGCGAAGGGTATTAATGATTTAGATAAAATAGCATCTGCTACTGGCGCATCTACAGGATGTGGGTCTTGTGATGTGACAATACTGGAAATACTCAGTGAAGAAACAAAAATACCAGATAAACAAATCTAGATTTTATTTCAACAACGGATACAAAATGGTTAACTGCTAGACGTAGGAACAGAAGAACAGATCAAGCTATTTCAAACAAAGCAGATGACCTTTGATCAACTCTTATGACTTATTACTACTGAAAAAATGCCGAGATAAGATCTTTCATCGATAAATCGCCTTTTTTAGAAAAAGGTATTTTCCCCACGGATGTCATGAGTCCACCGTTAAAAGTGTACTGGGCTTGTCTCTGATTCAATATACTCTTCACCGCTTTTACCAGTGCATCGGCATTTAACAATATCGGTAATGTGACTAATTGAGTCGATAGTGCAGCAAGATGTTGATCGCTTTCGGCATCAAGACTACCGATAGTCAATTGATTTAGCATAATGTCTCCATTCATCCCTGATATGGGTAGTGAAAAATTATTTGGGTTATACAGTGCTATCTCAAAAACAGCCTGTTTATTCTCAGCTGAAAAAGATTTTAGTTCAACTCCTTTTACCTGTGGAGTTTCAACAAATGCCTTAATTATTCCCGTGCCACAGCCCACCAAGGACATAGATAACAGTATTAGTAGTAATATTTTTTTCATATTTTCGGTTTTTGCTGGTTATGTTAAGAAATAAACTTTTTTGCGTTATTCTTTCGCTTGATTTTTCAAAAAAAGAGGATATAAAAAAACACCTGCAACAAACCCTCCTATATGAGCCCACCAAGCAACATCCACTACCACATCCTCAAAAACTAAGGCTGTTGTTGCTTTATATATTTGCATAATAACCCAGAAGCCTAAAAATGAAATAGCGGGTAATTCAAAAAAAATAGGTAAAAATAACAAAGGTAACCAAACAACTATTCGAGCATAGGGATAAAGAATAAAATAAGCGCCCAGTACACCTGAAATAGCGCCAGAAGCTCCAACAACAGGGATGACTAGCCCCTGATCGAAATACCATTGAACAAAAGTGGCTACCACGCCACAAATCAAATAGAAAAACAAAAATCTCACATGCCCCATTACATCTTCAATTTTTTTGGAAAATATCCACAAAAACCAAATATTTATAATTATATGTAACCAGCCACCATGTAAAAATAAATTTGTTAAAAATGATAGATAATAATCAAAAGGCAATCCAAAGCCGGCAGCCCACCCAAGATTAGAGTAACGAATAGGCACCATGCCATAGAGATAAGTCAACTGCCGTTGCAATTCATAAGGCAGAAGCTTCATCCCTATAAAAATACCTATACAGATTGCAATGATCGCCCAACTTATGTATGGCTTTGTTTCACAAAGAATATTATCTCTAATTGGAATCATATTATTTTGTAAATCTTAAAAATTAAATCTACAGATTTGTCTAAATAACTAAGCAAAAAAGCTAGGCACTGCCAATTTACACATACTGCTTTTTCACCCAGTCCTGATAAGATCCATCCATCACAGCTTGCCACCAAATCTCATTATTTAAGTACCATTGCACAGTTTTCTCTATCCCTGTCTCAAATGACTCGCAGGGTTCATAGCCTAACTCATCCCGTGTCTTAGTCGCATCTATCGCATATCGACGGTCATGTCCGGGTCTATCTTTAACATAGGTAATTAATGATTCAGTGTTTTTGGAAATCGCAGCTGCTGCATCTGGAAATTTTTCAGCTAAAGTACTGTCATTCACAAAGCATGTTTCAATAAGTTGACAAATTTCTTTTACTATATTGATATTTGCCCATTCGTTATTGCCACCTATATTGTAGGTCTCACCCACCTGCCCTTTTTTCAAAACCAGGTCTATGCCATAAGCGTGATCTTCAACATATAACCAGTCACGAATTTGCATTCCATCCCCATAAATCGGTAATGCTTTGTTATGTAAAATATTAATAATAACCAAAGGAATCAGTTTTTCTGGAAAATGGTAAGGTCCATAATTGTTAGAGCAGTTACTTGTAGTGACTGATAGACCATAAGTATGATGATATGCTCTTACCAAATGATCTGATGCTGCTTTACTGGCCGAATAAGGAGAATTAGGTGCATAAGCTGTCTGCTCCGTAAATGCAGGATCTGTTGCCGATAAAGTGCCATATACCTCATCTGTTGAAACATGATGAAATCGGTGGGCAATAGGTTTTTTCCCTTTACTGACAGGTTCATCAATCCAGATTTTTTTTGCCGCTTTCAGCAGGGTGTAGGTACCTAAGATATTGGTTTCTATAAATTCATCAGGACCTGTAATTGATCTATCGACATGTGATTCAGCTGCAAAATGTACCAATATTGTAACATTATGTTGTTTCAACAATGATTCAACTAATTCCTGATCACCGATATTACCATGTATAAATGTAAATTTTGGATTATCTTGTACCGGAGTGAGGTTTTCCATATTACCTGCATAAGTCAGAGCATCTAACGCAACTATCTGGTCTTCTGGGTAATTTTTTAGCCAGTAATGTACAAAATTTGCTCCGATAAATCCTGCACCACCTGTTACTAATAATGTCTTCATATTTTCTTAATTAATCTGTTAATCTATTAATTGTAGTTTTTTGGAGTATAAAGTTATTTACTTTCATCCTTTAGCTCTTCCATCATTTTATTCAGCTGCACTCGCCAGTGGACTAACGGTAATCCAGAATAATTTTCAGCTAGACTCGTTTTGTCCAACACACTGTAACTTGGTCTTTTAGCCGGTGTAGGATAATCCTTGGTAGAAATAGCCTTAATCGGGATTGCTTTATCCAGTAATTGAAGAGACAACCCTATTTCCTGAATCGCCACTGCAAAGTCATACCAACTTGCAACACCCGCATCTGTCCAGTGATGAATCCCTGTCACACTGTTACATGCAACATATAAACAAGCTTCTGCCAATCCTTTTGCAAAAGTTGGCGAGCCAATTTGATCACTAATAATACCCAGTTCTGATTTTTCTTTCATCAACCTGAGCATTGTCTTAACGAAATTTTGCCCATGACTGGAATACACCCAAGATGTACGAATAATACAACTCTGTTTGGGTAAGATTTCAGTGATTAATTTTTCTCCTTCTGCTTTACTTGCACCATAAACACCTAATGGAGCATATTCATCGCTTGGTAAATAAGGCGTACCACTTTCTCCAGCAAAAACAAAATCTGTCGAAACATGTACAAAATGTAAAGATAATTGTGAACAAACCTTAGCCAAATTACCCACGGCAGTTGCATTAATCAAATAAGCCGCATCCTTTTCTGTTTCAGCCAAATCGACCGCTGTATAAGCGGCTGCATTAATCACCGCATCGGGTTTTAAAGCTGATAGAATTTTTTCCAAACTAACACTGTCTGTAATGTCAATTTTCTCTCGCCCCAAACAAATGACTTCTACCTGTTCTGTGTTTAATCTGGCTAATTCCCAAGCCAATTGCCCATTTTTTCCTATGACCACAACTTTCATGGTTAATCCTCTTTTAAATCAATCAAAATAAGGTGCATCTGCAAACAATTTTCCTTCTTGATCTTTAGCTGACAAAGAGGGTTTTTCACCATTGACCAAAGGCCAATCAATTTTTAACGCTGGATCATTCCACAAAACAGACACTTCATGTTCGGGCGCATAGTAATCTGTACATTTATAAACAAATTCCGCTGATTCACTCATCACATAAAAACCATGAGCAAAGCCTTCTGGCACCCAAAGTTGGCGCTTATTTTCAGCAGATAGAACGACACCAACATGTTGACCAAACGTGGATGATGATTTTCTCATATCAACCGCCACATCATAAACCTCACCTGATACCACTCTGACTAATTTCCCCTGACTTTGTGTCAATTGATAATGTAGCCCTCTTAAAATACCTTGAGCAGATTTACTGTGGTTATCCTGCACAAACTGTCGCTCAGCACAGTGTTGGTTAAATTCATCCACGCGGAAAGTTTCCATAAAAAAACCACGTTCGTCCCCAAAAACTTTGGGTTCAATAATTTTTACATCCGCTATTTCTGTTTCAATATAATTCACTAAAATACAGTCTCATCTAAACAATTTAATAAATATTCGCCATAACCACTTTTACGTAAAGGCTCGGCAATTTCCCGTAGTTTTTCAGGAGAAATCCAACCATTTCTAAATCCCACTTCTTCTGGGCAGTTTACTTTTAACCCCTGACGTTTATCTATCATCGCAATAAACTGCGCAGCATCTAACAAATCATCATGGGTTCCTGTATCCAACCAGGCAGTACCACGCCCCATTATCTCAACTTTCAACTCACCTTGATTTAAATATTGCTCGATAACATCGGTAATTTCCAGTTCACCTCTAGGAGATGGTTTTACATTTTTAGCAACCTCTACCACACGTTCATCAAAAAAATACAAGCCAGGTACAGCATAGTTAGATTTTGGATGTTTAGGTTTTTCTTCAATTGATATAGCAGTTCCTGATTCATCAAACTCAACAACGCCATAAACTTCAGGATTACTGACGTGATAACCAAATACGGTACCACCAGTTGTACGTTCATTCGCTGTTTTAAGGGTTTCAACAAGGTTGTGTCCATAAAACATATTATCACCCAACACCAGAGCTGCTCCACTGCCAGCTAGAAATTGTTCTGCAATAATAAATGCTTGAGCTAATCCATCTGGACTTGGCTGAACAGCATAAGAAAGTTTGACACCAAATTGTTCTCCGGTACCCAGTAAAGCCTCAAAAAGATGAATTTCTTCAGGTGTGGAGATAATTAAAATATCCTGAATCCCTGCTTGCATTAGGGTGGAAAGTGGATAATAAATCATCGGTTTGTCATAAACAGGCATAAGCTGTTTGCTGACGACTTTAGTAAGAGGGTACAGGCGTGTTCCGCTTCCACCTGCCAGGATGATTCCTTTATGCATTATTGTTCCTTGTTAAAAATAATATAATCGTAGTGCTATAAGTACTCGGTCATAAATATTTTAACATTTTATTTGTCTTTTTTATCATCTTCGGCGTTGCATAAACAGTTGCGTAGCTTGCTATGCGCCTGTTTATACGCCTTGAATATGACAAAAAACCCTGCGAAAAATTGTTAAAATATTTATGACCGAGTACTTAGTTTATGAATACACAAAAACTAGCACAAATATCCAGCTTAGAAACGAGGATTCAATACTATACGAAAGTCTAACAATAGTTTATCTATCTTTGAGACACAGAAATAGACACATAACAAGCTACGCCTGTCGGGTACAACTCAGGAGACAGAAAAAAACAAGTCAGGAATCGTATATTCGTTCCTTAGACTATATATTATAATAGATAAATTACATTATGCATCTGAAGGTACATTTCTTGAAAAAATTTATTACCCACATTTAGACTCGCCACAATTTAAACAAGTCATACAGCCGTCCATTAACACCATTGCCTTGGTGCTACATTTGCTACATAAAACAGCTTTATCAGGAAAGGAATTTTCATCATCCGCATCTGCTGCCCATGATTTGCCCTGTTTTTCTTCAAATTCCTTACGTTTTTCTGTTAGATATTGTTTCTGATGACTACTCATTTCTTCCGTTTCGATCAGACCAATATATTTCATATGAGATTCGATGGCATGACCAATTTCTGCTACTAGAGAGGGCATAAAAATGCCTCCTTTCTTGAAATACCCCCCTTTAGGGTCGAAAACGGCTTTCATTTCTTCAACCAGAAAAGTCACATCACCGCCCTTTCTAAATACAGCTGAGATCACACGAGTTAGTGCCAGTACCCATTGGAAATGCTCCATATTCTTGGAATTAATAAAAACCTCATAGGGACGGCGTTCCTCATGTTCTGTCCCCATATTCAAGACCATGTCATTTATTGTTATATAAAGTGCATGCTCTGATTGGGGCGTTTTGATTTTATAAGTTGACCCTAGCAACACTTCAGGACGTTTAACATTTTCATGCATACTTTCCAATGTTAATTCAGCTTCTTTACTATTTTCAGTAATAGCCTTATCTTCATCATTTTTAACTTTAAAGCCAACAATTTTTTGTGTGATTTTATGTGTCATCAGAATTTCCCGTAATAGCCTTCTTTTAATGCATCGAATAAATTAGCAGCTGTATGAGTTTCACCGTCGTACTCAATTTCTTCATTACCTTTTACTTCTATCACATGTCCATCTTCCAGAGTAAATTGATAACTTGTTTTTTCCAAATCCTCATGTTTAACCAATACACCTTGAAAAACTTCCGGGTTAAAACGAAAGGTAGTACATCCTTTTAACCCTTTATCGTAGGCATATTCATAGATTGATTTAAATTCTTCATAAGGAAAGTCCGTGGGTACATTTGCAGTTTTGGATATAGATGAATCTATCCATTTTTGAGCAGCTGCCTGAACATCCACATGTTGTTTGGGAGTAATATTATCTGCTGCAACAAAATAATCAGGAAGTTGATTATCTGGATTTTCACTAAACGGAATTGCTTCTGAATTTACAAGTTCTCTATACGCCAGTAACTCAAACGAAAACACATCGACTTTTTGTTTTGTTTTTTTGCCCTCTCGAATAATGTTTCGTGAATAATGATGAGCAAAACTGGGTTCTATGCCATTACTGGCATTATTGGCTAAAGATAAAGAAATAGTTCCTGTAGGAGCAATTGAGCTGTGATGAGTAAATCTGGATCCTTGAATAATTAATGCATTGACCAATTCTGGCTCTTCTTTCGCCAATTGTTGCATGTAGCGACTGTATTTTGTGTGTAATATTTTTCCGGCAATTTTATCGCCTTTTTCATATCCGTCTTCAATCATTTCAGGACGTTTGTGTAGCATTTCTCCCGTTATCGTGTATTCCTGATTCATAACAGGTGCAGCACCTTTCTCTTTTGATAATTGTAAACCAGTTCTCCAACCTTCTACTGCAAGTATTTTAGATATTTCTTCGGTCACAACAAGTGATTCTTTTTCTCCATACTTCAAACCAAGCATAGTAAGAGTTGAACCCAAACCTAAGTAACCCATTCCATGCCTACGTTTTCCAATAATTTCTTCGCGTTGCTTTTCCAAAGGCAAACCATTTATTTCTACTACGTTATCTAACATTCGAGTAAAAATGCGAATCATTCTGCGATAAGCGTCCCAATCAAACCTTGCCTCTTTAGTAAACGGTTTTTCCACAAACCGAGTTAAATTAATTGAACCTAGAAGGCAGCTACCATAAGGAGGTAGTGGCTGTTCTCCACAAGGATTTGTTGCCCTGATATTTTCACAAAACCAGTTGTTATTCATCTCATTAACTTTATCTATAAGAATAAACCCCGGTTCTGCGTAGTCGTAGGTTGAAGACATGATAATATCCCACAACCGCTTTGCAGGCATGGTTTTAGATATTTTACAAGCAACTAATCCATCTTCATTGACGATATAGCCTTGCTTATTTGGCAGATCTCGCCAGGCAATATTTTTTTTATCTTGAAGATCGATTCCATCTGTTTTTTGTTCTTTTTCAGTGATTGGAAACGATAAAGCCCAATCCAGATCATTTTTTACTGCCTCGATAAATTCTGAGGTAATCAATAAAGACAAATTGAATTGACGTAATCGACCATCTTCACGTTTTGCCTTGATAAATTCAACGACATCGGGATGGGCTATATCAAATGTTGCCATTTGTGCGCCTCGTCTACCTCCAGCGGAAGAGACGGTAAAACACATTTTATCGTAAATATCCATGAACGAAAGCGGCCCCGATGTATAAGCCCCGGCACCAGAAACATACGCATCTTTTGGTCGTAAGGTCGAAAATTCATACCCTATGCCACAACCTGCTTTTAATGTAAGTCCTGCCTCATGTACTTTATTGAGAATATCATCCATCGAATCGGCAATAGAACCAGAAACTGTACAGTTAATTGTTGATGTAGCTGGCTTATGCTCTTTGGCACCCGCATTGGAAACAATACGCCCCGCAGGGATAGCGCCATGTCTGAGTGCCCACAAAAATTCTGTATAACATTGTTCTTGTAAATTTTTATTAGCTTCAACACTTGCCAAGGCTTTTGCGACTCTTTTAAAGGTATCATCAATTGTCTTGTCAACAGCATTCCCTTCCTTAGTTTTTAACCGATATTTTGTATCCCAAATATCTAACGAAGCATTTTGTAATGGAATTTCTACTACGTTATCTGTTACAACTTGAAGCTTAGCAGTCATTGATAGCCGTCCTTTATGTATAGTGTTTAAATCAATCCAATACGAACATATTGTGTTTATGGATAACAATATACACAATATATTGTGTTTTTTCAAAAAAATATTCTAATTTATTAGGATTTTTTGCATAAATTAATCCCTGAGAGTTTGACCTTCTCTCTACGACACATATTCTTTAATATTAGTGACAGATATTTATTTGACTGATAAAATGCGCATCCTTCATTTCTATATAGTAAATGTAAATAATTACTGACTAAAACCCCAAAAATTGACAAAATACGAAACGAAATTATTTTTTGATTTCTTTGTCACTTATCGCAATACTTAGGAATGGGAATTGAATAAGTTGTGCATTATCGCTCAGATTATTTGTTTGTCTTCGTTCGTGTAGCAACAGGCTCATAGCAGACTACGTAACTATTGTTACACGGGCGAAGACGGACAAAAAAGCAAGTGAGAATGCACAACTTATTCAATTCCCATTCCTTAAAATAATCTAATGATAAAAAAAACAAGCTTATCTCAGTTTATAACGGAACAACAACGTAACTCCACGGATACTGTTGAAGACCTTTCCCCTCTATTGAATGACATAATCACCGCCTGTAAACAAATTTCTAACTTGGTTAATCAGGGTGATTTATCCGGAACCTGGGGCAGTGCCAACACTGAAAATGTACAAGGGGAAGTACAAAAAAAGCTGGATCTTATCAGTAATGACTTTATGATAGATGCGTTAAAGTGGACTGGACATTTGGCAGGGATGGTTTCAGAGGAAGAGGATGATCCCATTACTATTCCCTCTCAATATCCACGAGGAAAATACCTGGTTTTATTTGATCCCTTAGATGGCTCCTCCAATATTGATGTTAACCTTACCGTAGGAACTATTTTTTCGATCTTACTTTGTAAAGAAGGAAAAACCCCTACATTAGAAGATTTTTTACAAAAAGGAAGTCAACAAGTGTGTGCCGGTTTTGTGCTTTATGGCCCTGCCACAATGCTTGTTTTAACAACTGGACAAGGCGTTAACGGCTTTACTTTGGATCAAACAATTGGAGAGTTCTATCTTACTCACCCTACGATGACTATTCCTGACGAAACTCAAGAATTTGCAATTAATATGTCTAATCAACGATTCTGGGAATCTCCCATACAAAAATACATTTCTGAATGTATCCAGGGGGCAGAAGGTCCTCGTGAAAAAGACTTTAATATGCGCTGGATTGCATCCCTAGTTGCTGAGGTCTATAGAGTTTTAACCAGAGGAGGGGTATTTATGTATCCCTATGACTTACGCAATCCTGCTAAAAAAGGTAGATTACGGTTAATGTATGAAGCAAATCCTATTGGTTTTATCGTTGAACAAGCAGGAGGACAGTGTTCTACAGGTCGAAAACGTATGCTTGACATAAAACCTGAAGAAATTCATCAGCGGGTACCGGTTATTTTAGGAGCAAAAAATGAAGTCAAACGTATTGTTTCTTATCACCAGATATTTGATAATAGTTAAAAACATCTAAGCAGACAATTTCGGCATACAAAAATAATCTTTGTATTGTTAATTTTTTCAACTCTGCTATTAAAAATATAAATTATAAGTGTACATTACTATTGTTGTTGTTTTTTTACTACTCAGAGTTGCTCTGGTTACATACTTTATACTGATAGAGGGACAATATTTAGTTCCAGACTCCCTTATTTATATTGACTTAGCAAAAAACCTGGTTGAACACCATGTATTTTCCTCATCATTACAAGCTCCCTTTAATCCAAATTTTTTTAGAACCCCTGGTTATCCATTCTTTTTAGCATTCTGTGAATATCTAGGTTTTGGCAAACCCTATTGGGTTATTTTTTGGCAAGAACTCATCTATTGTTTTAGTCTTTGGTTGTTTTATCGTTTTAGCCCACCTTTTTTTGGGAAAAAAATCACGCAGTTAACTGTCTTATTTTTACTTATTGAACCTGGGGGACTTACTTTCCCAATGCTATATTATTCTGAAGTGATTTTCTTACCTTTTTTTATTTTAGGGCTGTTGTTCATTGGTTACTATCTTAATAAAGATAATTGGCATTACTTAGTTTTAAGTGGCTTATTTATGGGAATAGGCATAATAATACGCCCTGCCCTACAATATTTCCCGATTATAATTGCCTTGTCTATCATTTCTTTTAATTTTCGGAACCGGCAATACTGGCTTCATTCTGGACTGCTATTGTTTATAGTTGCTCTAACATTAAGTCCTTGGCTAGCACATAATTATCACCATTCAGGCAAGATATTCCTGAGTGGTCAACAAAATAATATGTTTGCAAACTATCATGTTCCTCGCGTTTGGGCCGTCACTAAAAACATCTCTTTTTCTGAAGGACAAAAAATAATTAAACGCAAAGTTAATGCTTCTATAGATCAAAAAGGAAAACAACAAGGACATCCGCTGACAGAAGTAGAAATATTTGGAGTTCAAAAAGAGGTAGCCTTAACTGAATTAAAAAAACATCCTTATGTATACAGCAAGCAATGGGTAGTTGGGGCAATAAGAGCCATGGTGGGACTGCATTTACCCACGCTTAAATCTTCTCTAAAAATAAAAAAGGATGCCCCTTATCTTAATGACATAAAAGAACACACGTTTATTTTTCAAATTTGGGAGTTCATAAAACAACAACCAATTCATATTATTTTTCTGCTAATAATAAGGGGAATGCTTGCATTTTTTGCGTTACTTGGTGCGATTGCGATAATTCAAAGCAAAAATCGTTTTATGTGGATTCTGATGCTAGCTAATTTTTATTTCATTTGTATAGCAGGTCCAATGGCAGATTCACGCTTTCGTTTTCCAGTAGAATCATTTTGGTTTGTTCAAGCCTACTATGGTTTCATCTGGATTTATTCATATCTGAATAAATACCGTAAAAATAAATCTATAGAAATCTGATATTTATACTTCGCGCGGTCACGGATGCGGAATTTATAGCGAGTTGATTTTTGTCGATAGCGAGGCACTGAAATGGGCGCATAGCTGTATAGTTTCACCACGTTGTACCTGATTTAAAAAACGAAAAGAACAGCGCTGATAACATATTAAAACTTCCACCATAGAGGAATTAATATGAGCC
>VAPK010271790.1_pt1 | contig 17358 bp, 15 predicted proteins | sample 3395031 | NCBI WGS metagenome assembly VAPK01 (sample SAMN08290443, study PRJNA428436) | hydrothermal vent metagenome | isolation source: Deep-sea hydrothermal vent chimney 1 | place: Pacific Ocean: Juan De Fuca Ridge
ACGTTAGCCAGTAAACACGGAATTAATCGCGAGTAAGCCGGCAAGTACGGCAAAAGTAATCAGTAATCCAAATACGGCATCGCTTTTCATCTTCTTTTTCCTTTATTTAGGTTAAATGTTGTAGTCGATGATTAACAAGTTATAGAATCGATTGCCAAGCGTCGTGTCATTCTGCCGCGAAAAAAATGTGAATATTACCAATTGTGCTCCACTGGCCACTACGGACGCCTGTCCTCTCGTGACGCTTGTACGTCCTGTACGGCGCATAAGGCCATTCATGGCCAATTATTTCGGATTTACAAGGGATTTTAGGAAATTCAAAAACTCATCGCTATCCCATTCTCTGCCACCTAAGGCGAGATAACGGCGTTTCCCTTCAGGGTCTATTAGGAAGGTGGAGGGCAATCCGCGTGGTTCCCACTGTTGTGTGACCAGCCCATCATAATCCATCAGCGGGTCCAGGTCTGGTGCGACAATTCCCAGGAAGCTGAACACCGTATCATCGGTTTCTGCGGTATTAATAAGGACTATTTCTAATGATGTTTTTTCCAGAATGGTAGACATGTTTTGTATTGTCGGCATTTCCCGTCGGCAAGGTCCACACCAGCTTGCCCAAAAATGCACAAATACCCAATGCCCCTTTGATTTGGACAAATCATAGGGTTCGGCATCCATATTGTTTAATTTAAGCTCGAGCGCAGGCCTCCCATCCAGAGTAATGATTCCTTTAGGAATTAGCGGATTTACTGCATGAATATCGCTTGTGGTAGTAAGAGTTAAAGCCGTTATAAGAAAAAAATTCGTTAAGAATGGGGAATATTTCACGTTTGTGGGTCTTCGTCCTTTTGACAGCTTATGTTTTTTAATTCAGCGCGTATTTCAGTGCCCCTTTTGTTTTGCCCGGTAATAAACATCGCTTCGAGTGTGAATTTATCCTCCATTGAAGGTAGAGTGATGTTCCCGCCGACATGTTCGTCAGGCAGCAGATTTCTTATTTCGGGTAATAATGTCCAGCCGAATGTAGAACGGTGTGCCTGTGGTAATTTAATTTGCTGCCATTGTGTATTCCAGTATTGCCGGTCAATACGTTTTATTTCATGCTGACTATTGTAAAATCGCCAATGCTCAAGATCTAACCAAATGACGCGTTGGCTTTTATTACGTATGATAGCGGTAAAGTAGCATGTTTTTTTAATCAACTCTGTTGCGGATTTGGGAAACCCTCTGGCTTCGTAAAATGCGGCCATTTGCTCTGGGGTTCTTGGAATAAGCTGGAACGAAAAAAGGCTGTTTTCCACATAGGGGCCTTTTTTTTCTTGTTCGGTGTTAGTTTGTTCAGCATTCGTTTCTTCCGTATTCGTTGCTGCTGCTGCATTAGTCAGAGGCGAAGCTAAAGCCAGACACAGTAAACATATTGTAAAAAGAGGTTTAATAAAAAATATAAGCTCAAGTTTCTTTTTGTTTTGCATCTATATATTATAGACAAAATAATAGCCCTTGAACAATAATGCCCATCTTCGAGATATGAGAGAGATAGTCGCGATAGTTGGCACTCTCTCAGGGGACGTGTTTCAAGAGAACAGATTTAGTGGAGGATCTATATGCATTTATTTATTGCGTCTATCATATCATTGTTTTTTCTAACCGTATCTGTTCAGGCAAAAGAAGTCAGTACTTATTCCAGTAATACCAGTAATATAAGTCAGTTGCGACCGGTACATACTTATTCTATTGTTGCGCGAGACCCGCAAACCGGACAAATTGGTGTAGCGGTGCAATCGCATTGGTTTTCTATTGGATCATTAGTGCCTTGGGCGGAGGCGGGTGTAGGCGCCGTTGCCACGCAATCTTTTATTGATGTGCGTTATGGCACTACTGGCTTAAAATTAATGCGTGATGGCTGGGATGCAAAAAAAACGCTCGCTGCATTAAAAGTGGCAGATCCTCATCCTGAAATACGGCAAGTTGCGATGATAGATGCCGCTGGTAATGTGGCCGCACATACTGGTGCAAATTCTATTAAATACGCGGGTCATAAGATCGGTAAAAATTTTTCTGTACAGGCCAATTTAATGATCGAAGAGGGTGTTGTAGAGGTCATGGAAAAAACATTTGTTAATGCGAAAGGTTCTCTGGCGGAACGCATGCTAAAAGTACTGGAAGCGGCTCAAATGAAGGGTGGTGATCTCCGCGGCAAACAATCAGCTGCCATTATCGTTGTGAAGGCAAAATCCACTGGAAAACCCTGGGAGGATCGTATCGTCGATCTTCATGTAGAGGATAATCCCGCGCCAGTGAAGGAATTGAAAAGATTGTATAAGCTGCATACCGCGTATGAATATATGAATAAAGGCGACCTGGCTATTGAGATGAATGATATTGATGGTGCGCTGCAACAGTATGGTGCAGCACAGGCGCTTTTTCCAGAGAACCTGGAAATGAAATTTTGGCATGCCGTATCATTGGTTAACGCAGGACGTGTTGATGATTCTTTGCCGATATTCAAAAAGATATTTTCTAAAGAAATTAATTGGCGAACACTGGTGCCTAGATTGTCGGCGGTTAAGATATTGCCCGATAACAAGAAAATAATTGATCGAATCATGTCAATATCGCCTTGACACGTCAGTCAGGTATTTCAACATAGCTTATATTCGTTATTATGTATGTTACGCGTCCGTTAGGTAAATCGATACTCACTTCATCACGCAACGCCTTTTTCATCAGGGCTTGTCCGATGGGGGAATCCATACTGATGTAAGCTATCGTTAAATCAAATTCATCAGGCCCGACTATTCTATAGGTAACAATATTTCTTTGAGTATCTTCCAATTCCACCCAGGCACCGAAAAAAACCTGGTTTTTTTCGGTAGGCAGCGTATTTACTATGACGAGTTCATCGAGTCGTTTTTGTAGATAGCGGATACGCCTATCCATTTCTCGCAGTTGTTTTTTACGGTATATGTACTCTGCATTTTCAGACCGATCACCTTCTGCGGCCGCTGCGGATAAAATTTGCGTTACTTTTGCTCGTTTTTTCCATAAAGCCTTTAGCTCGTCCGTTAGTGCAGCGTGACCGATCGGTGTAATGTAGGGTGAGCCGCGTTTTTCAGGTGGTCGATATCGTCCCATGGTTTACCTATGTTAGTCTAACGGTTACGCTGTAGTGATAGTGTTTAGTATTCTAAATTTGATATTAAGGTAATCGATGATTTTAGCAAAGTTTTTAGCCAAACAACTAAGGAAACCATCTGGTCTTTTTGGCAAATATTTACTCACACGCGCACTTAACAAAGCAAATAAAGTGATGAATGATGCGGTGTTGCATTTAGTGCAGGTGAAATCGGATGATCGCATTTTGGAAATTGGCTTTGGTGGTGGTGATTTATTGACGCGTATTGCCGGGCAGCTGGAAAGTGGTGTTATCACGGGTGTAGATTTTTCATTCGATATGGTCGAAATCGGACGTAAGCGATTTCAGTCTTTTATTGACACCGGCAAGCTTGAGCTACATTGTGCGGACGCGGATTCACTGCCATTTGATGTAAATAGCTTTAATAAAATATGTACTGTGAATACAATTTATTTCTGGCCGGATGTAAATAAGGTGCTTACAAGTATGATTAGTGTCCTGGATAGCAAGGGGCTCGTTATTATTTGTTTTTCCACAAAAGAAACAATGGACAGTATCGGAAAAATTACGCGACACGGTTTTAATAAATACAGCGTTGAAGAAGTACAACAATTTTTAGAAAAAGCCGGCTTTATCAATTTACGAGTGGTACCCGGGAAGAATGACCATGGTGAATTTGTCAGTATTGTTGCCGAGAAATTTTAAATGGAATTATTAAAGGATACTTATTATAGCCCGCTTTTTTATAAAGAATTGGCTGAGCAACTCAAGGCCGTATTTCCTGCTTTGAATAAACAGGTTTTTTACAAACAAGCGATATCCGGGCTTAATGAATTAGAGCTAAAACAGCGGATAGTGAGAACAGCACAAGTCTGTCGGGAGCATTTGCCTGCAGATTATAAAAAAGCGATACGAATACTCTATCGTTACGGCGAAAGTCTCGCGGATGATTCTTTTTCATATATATTTATGCCTGAGTTCGTCGCGCGTTATGGACAGAGTGACTACGAATTATCCATGCAGGCATTAAAAGATTTTACCCATCATTCTTCGTCTGAGCTTGCCGTGAGAGTGTTTTTAATCAATGATTTTAAACGAACATTAAAAATTATGTGCGGTTGGTCCAAAGATGAGAATTATCATGTGCGGCGACTTGCATCAGAAGGCACACGCCCTCGATTGCCGTGGGCAACACGTGTGCCAGGATTAATCGAAAATCCCCGCCATGCTGCCCCCATACTCAACGCATTAAAAGCAGATGAGGAAAAATATGTACAGAAATCTGTCGCGAATCATTTAAATGATATTTCTAAAGATCATCCCGAATGGATGTTAAGCTTGGTTGAAAAATGGAACCGCGCCAATGGTAATGACAATAAGAATACAGCCTGGGTTATAAAGCATGCGTCGCGTGGGTTAATTAAAAATGGTAACCCAAGGGCGTTGTCACTATTTGGTGTGAACAGTAATGTGAAAATGGAGTTAAGAAAATTTAAATTCTTTACAAAATCCTCTACAACAAGAATATCGCTGGGCGAACACTTGGTTTTTTCGTTTGTTTTGAAATCCACGGCTCAACGTACTCAAAAACTGATTGTTGACTATAAAGTCTATTTTGTAAAGAATGACGGCAATCTAAAACCCAAAGTGTTTAAAATTAAAGAAATGAAAATAGAGGCAGGTGAACTAGTAGAGATTAACAAAAAACATTTATTTAAAAATTTTACAACGCGTAAACATTATGCGGGCAAGCATGTGTTGGCGATTGTGATTAATGGAAAAGAGCGGATAAAAAAACAGTTTGAATTAACTTTTTAATTTTTCTATGGGTACTGCTATGGCTAAGAGTAAAAAATTGAAAAATGAAGCGGAATTACTTAAAGAAGCTATTCGTGCTGGCGTAGAATACGCTGAGGGTCGTGGTGTAGTGGAATTTGAAGCAAACGATTCTGCTAATGAAAAAATAGAATATATCTACCGGTTGCTTGTACATGACAAAAAAATACAGCCACTAGCGAAACTTGATGTGTCTCAAAAATCAATGCGTCACAAGCTTGCTCTTTGGGCGTCGAAACAACTACCAAAAGATCATCCATTGCTCAAATAGCTCGCGGGTGTTTTGCTATAATATATAATAGGTAATTTAGATACTCACTGAAGGTGGTCACTAACGTAGTAAAAAGAGTTTTGTTAATTTCTTGAGGTTTATTAATAATTGAGGTACACAATGAGTCAATATAAATGGGTATTAGTTTTTATTGTTATGATCTTTTTTTTGGGTTGTTCAGAAGAACAACAAAATAAAATTTCCAGATTAGGCGTGACCTGGTTAGAAGGTGATTATAAAGTGACTTTTGCGGAAGGGTCGCATATCAAATCTTGGATTGTCAAAGACGGCAAAGTGACTACGGAGCCGGCGAAAGGATATTATTATTTCTGGACTGAGGTAGATGGAAAAAATATGTATGTGCAGACACCTATTGCACGTACTTATATTGAAGAGATTAAATAGCAAATAGCTAATATTATGGAAATGCGGTACGGAATATCTAAACAGGCTCTTTATACGGTTTTTTTATACGGCTCTTTTTACACAGCTCTTTTTATACAGTAAGGGGAGCCTGGTTAGTGTGCAGGAACCATCGATCAATGACGATATGCCGCGATGCCCAGCGGTTCGATAAAATTTGTTTACCGACGAATTGCGTGACTTTGGGGGCGATATGGCCTTTTATTAGCGGTGCTATAGGTTTGAAGAAGGCACTCGTGGTTTGCTCTTCGCGCTTGCCTAATCGTTGGGTGAGTGAACTAACGTAGTTTTGTAAGTTTCGTAGATTATATTGTTTGTTAGCGCTAATAATCGTTTTCGCTGCCAGCAGCCCTGATTCAATCGCAGGGCGAATGCCTTCACCGCTTTGCGGATAGGCAAGTCCGGCGGCGTCACCTATTAATAAAATACCTTCATCAACAATTTTACGCGGTGTTTCACCATATAGCAGATAGGCGTGTCCAAGAAACTTTTCTGAGATGTCATCGGGTACTTTTCCTTTTGCGACCAAATCATCCACAAATCGGCTGACGTGTTTACTGAGACCGCGATTGTCTTGATGACCTAAGCTCTGACGGCCCAAACCGATATTAAGGTAGTCGCCTTTTCTAAAAATCCAACCATAGCCCGCCAAATCAGGACAAAAAAACAACTCCGGTGTCTCAGCTGAGACGCTACATTTTGATTTTTGTTGCTCACTCATCAGGAATTCTATTTCCTGTGCCTTTACTGCGGCTTCTTTACTGCCTAGTTTTGCGCCCAGATAACGCGCAACCGGGCAAAAGTGACCACCAGCGCCAATTACAAGTGGCGCGCGGTATTTCCCATTGATAACCCAATGATGCCCATCACGTTCAATTTTTTTGAAGGACACCCCTTCATCAGTTCGGACCACGGTGCGTTTTAGCAGATAATGGTCAAATTCATTGCGTTTTATACCATAGCTAACAACAGTGTCATATTCAGTGCGAATCTCTTTTCCGCCAATAATGCCGGTAACAAAACTGGTGATGGGTTGGATGACGTTGTCTATTGCATATTCACTCGCATCAATGTCTAACGACGTCAGCACAGCGGGTGTTACCCAGCCTGCACAGACCTTGTGACGCGGGAATGTTTGTTTATCAATTATAATGACATCGAGACCTGCTTTTTTCAATTGCCAGGCGCAAGAAGAACCTGCTGGGCCGCCTCCTACGATAATTACATCACATGCATCCATTTTGGCTCTTGTCTTGTCTCTCTTTGGTTGTCAGTATAAAGAAAGTCTCTGGTCCATTGAATATTGTTGTTTTGTGTATGGACGAAACTGATTTGAAAAAGCTGTAGATCTCCCATTAGAAAAGCGGCCATGGAACCCGCCAGATAAAGCCGCCAGGAATTAACAAATTCACTATCAAACATTTCCTGAATATTATCCGATTCCTGTTCATATTTTTCCAGCCAGTGTTCCAGTGTTTTCGCGTAGTGCAGGCGTAAATTTTCAACATCTACCACGGAAAACTGACCGCTTTCAAAAATTTCCATGGCTTCGCCGAGCGAGGGAGGGTAGGCGCCGGGAAAAATTCTTTTTTCTATCCAGGCATTCATCGGCATAGGGCTGTTGCGGCCAATGAAGTGCAATAATCCATAACCGGATTCTTTCAAACAGCCATCGATTAAATTGCCAAGATTTTCGTAATGATCTGAACCGACGTGTTCCAGCATGCCGATAGAAACAAAGGCATCAAATTTACCTTTTACATTTCGATAATCATCTAATATGAATTCCACTTGTTTATCGAGGCCCTCTTTTTTGGCACGAGCGCGCGCGAATTTAATTTGCTCCTTAGAAATATTAAATGCTTTGACTTGCACGTTGTAATTTTTTGCCATATGAATGGCGAGTGCGCCCCAACCACAGCCTGCTTCAATGACGGTTTGTCCTGGTTTCAGGTGTAATTTTCGACAGACATGCTCCATTTTGGCATTTTGCGCCTCTTCCAGAGAGCTTTCTATCGTAGGGTAATAAGCACAGGTATAAATTAATTGTTTGTCCAGCCAGAGTTTATAGAAATCATTACCAATATTATAATGATGGTGAATGTTATCTTGCGAACCGGCCAGATTATTTTTTCGTGGTCGTGCAACCACTCGGTCCAGTATTTTTTGCAGAAGATGGGGTTCAGATGTAGTTTGTCCCCGGTAGAATGTTTCCAAAAACATAACCAGGTTACCTTCGATATAAACGTCGCCGCGTGCAAATTCATCACCAAAAAACAAATCAGGGTAGGCCATGAGTTTTAGAAACGCTTTTTTGGTTTTTACGTGTATTTTCGAGACAGCTTCCTCATTTTTACAGCCAAACTTTAGGCCATTCCACAATTGAATTTGTATCGGAGGGCAGCCAATCGCATCATAGGTTTTTTTTAACATCCACTTATTGAGTCCGGTAGGTGAATGTGTTTGGATATTGGATTTGTCGTCGAGAGTCTTACTTTTATTGTCGTGATTGGTATTAGTGATAGTATTTTTTACAATAGAACTGATATTTTTTCTATCTATCGGAATGGTCCCAGTGGAAGCAGAGTTTGTTTCAGTATCCATAGATTTTGATTTTACCTCACGTTCGATTATCGTTATCTATCTTACTATCCATTGAAAATAGACCATCGAATATAGATGCTAAGTCCAGTTATTTATTACATTTTTCAGATTGTAATAAGTAAAGGACATAAAAATCCCAGATAAAAATACTGTGCGTAGACCTAAAGGTCAAGTTTGGTTTTATTTTGGGCGAAACGGGTAAAAAATGAACAGTTTGTTTGTGTTATTCCGTACTGGGTTCAGCCTGCGGCGGTTGATTTAGATTGGGGGCGGTGCGGACTATCAGTTGGGGATCATTTATGACGTGAATGTCGCCAGTGGTGGTGTTTTTCCACGCCAGTTTAGTCCTGAATTTTTTATTATTTTCTTCTGCAAACTCTATCCAGGTGCCTACGGACAGTTTTTTAGCTGTTGCCAGACAGGCATCTGCTTCATTACTTTTGATAATGATTTTTTTATTATGCAGACGGTTGGTCACTTCTTCTATTTGTTTGATCATTGCTTTGTTGGTTAAGAGGGGCGTTTTGCGTATGTTCAGTCGACATGTCGTCAGAGGATAGGTCATAGATATCAATTAATTCACCCTGCAGGCTCGCCGTATGGATAAGTTCAAGTGCGTTAAAAAACTGTTGTATTTTTGTACTGTTATAAGAAATAAGAGTCAAGCCATCTTGTAAGCCGTTTACGATTATAGGGATCTCAGTTAGCAAATTCTGTTTATCTTTTTGAGTTAATTTTGGCTGAGTGCTGGCGACCAATTTTGATGTTATGCTCAATGCGTATTGCCAGGTTAGGCTGGATTCGCCAATATTGGATTGGATATATGCTAGTACATTTTTCCAGGTGTTTAGCAGGAAGTCCAATACCGTTTCGGGAACGTCAGTATCCCTGGTATATTTTTCAATTTCTCTGCTTGCGATGTCGTTAGATTCTTCCGATGACGGGCGTGTGTATTTTTTTGAAGTTGTACTTATATCAGAATAACTGGCATCAAGAAAACTAGCTAATTGTTTGTTCATCGCTCTTGAATTAGTTGATTCAGCATTAACTTTGCTTTTCGATGCCATGTGTTTTTTCATCATGGCAAAATGTTGTAATGTTCCAAATAAATTGCTATTCGATTTTTCTGATCTGTTTTTAGTTTCTTTACGTTGTTTCCGTTCAATTTGTTTGTCGGTTTTTTTCGGTGGGAAAGATTTACCTGGATTATTGTCACTGCTTTTAGTAGTAGTCCCTAGAAAATGAACATAAGGATCGGTGCCGGGTTCTGACATCAGTTTTGGCAGGATGCCTGCGTCACTCATAATCGAATTTATTTCACTATATGAGTCTGCGAGTTGTTGTATAACATGGTTGTCAAACAAACTGTAAACGATAAGTATTAGTTCAGGTGACGGGTTTTGAATATGCAATGATTTTTTGAATGCATTGCACAGGTGTTCAGGACCAAAAGGAATATTGTTTTTATTTATGTTGTTGATTGGTGCAATAATGCCGAATCGCTTTTCGATTGTGCTCAATTGATGATTGTATAATTTGTGTCCCTTTGCAATCAGGTTGGTAATGGTTACAGATTCTTCAAGATGTTCTCCCTGGGCGCTGAGCAATAAATCTGTCGCGTCATCAAGAGTGGTTGTTTTAGTTCTGAATTGGCTTGGTTTTATACTTTGATCACAATAATTGATTAATTCAGTGTTAAAAAACTCTGTTACCTGTTCCTTTTTAAGAAAAAATGATTGCATTTCTTCGATATAATTTTGTTGTACCCTGCTTTCACCATTCGATATCACTGCAAGCATTTTTTCTGACAATAATATGTTTTCAGCATTTTCAAACAATTTAGATATGAGTTTTTTCAGGTGGTTTGAAGCACAGTATTTAACAGCTTTGACAATCGACTCTGCAGTGGCGTGTGTGGATGTAGCGTTAAGGTTGGATTCATGCGCCAACGCAATAATATTATTATCAGAAGACATGTAACCCTCTAAGCAATTAAATCAGCCAAACCTATATCAGTACTTCGTCAACAGTATTTCGTCAAGTAGTAAGGATGCGGTTATTGATATAAAAAGTCTGTGAATAGGATCACAAGTCCTTGTTTAAGCTGCGTACATAAACTAATCTATTGGTGAGTCCCCTAGTACACCGTCAAAATAGCCTTGACGGCGTACGAGTGTAGCGTGTACGACTTGCACTGGTTTGCCAGTAAACGTAGTTGTGGCGTGCTTTCATAATGCGAGAATAAGTATAAGAAATACAGTATGTTAAAGATTATGTTTTGTAGAAACCCGAGTAGATTTTCTGTTTTACGCTGTCTATTGTTGAGTGTTTTGTTATTAAACGCCGGCAACCACTTGACAAAAAATGTAGCAAACGCCAGCAGTACTGAGCACATCACCAAAGAAAGTATTGTCAGTGATGAATCAGCTAAAAATAAAATAGCTAATGATACAGTTGCTATTGATAAAGTAGCTATTGAAAAGCCGAGTAGCGTAGTGCGCAAACATGGCGCGTTATTACCCGCACCAACGGCTGTGATATCTATAGCAGGTGACAGTCAGGTTTCTATCAGTTGGCAAGCGGTCAAAGGGGCTAAATCATATGTTATTTATTGGAGTAATAATAAGGGTGTAAGCAAATCAAATGGGGAAAAGGCTAAAATAGATTCACCCGCTTTTGTACATCGTCAGCTAAAAAATGGTACTTCATATCATTACGTTGTCACCGCAATCGATGCCAAGGGCGAAAGTGTTGAATCAACAGAAGTGACTGCCATACCACAACAGCCTGTTCCTGCGGCGCCCTTTGGTGTTACTGCTGTTCAGTTTGATGGAAAAATCACGATCCATTGGGATCCGGTGCATACCGCAACGAGCTATAATCTTTATTGGTCTTTGGAAAAAAATGTAACCCGGTTGGCGGGTAACAAGATAAAAGACGTCACCGTACCTTATACTCATATTAATCTTAACAACGGGGCGACTTATTCTTATGTTGTCACAGCGGTGAATTTAGGCGGTGAAAGCGCGTTATCCACTGAAACATCCAGTGTTCCGCGGGTAGCGGTGCCAGCCGCACCCGTAAATTTTGCAGCGGCAGCGGGTGATGGCGAGGTAATACTAACCTGGAACAATGTGAAAGGTGCCACTTCTTACAATGTTTACTGGTCAGTTAAACCAGGTGTGACGTTAAAAACGGGCGAAAAAATCGAAAATTTGTCCCCCGCCAGCCGACTAACCGAATTGACTAATGGTACACCCGTCTATTATGTCGTGACGGCGCTTAATGCTGCAGGTGAAAGTGCGATCTCAAATGAAATTTCGGCAGTACCGCAAATTTCAGTCGCCGCTGCGCCGATTAAAATTAGAGCCATACCAGAGGATGGCAAGGTGACGATACGCTGGCAGGCAGTGGATGGTGCCGCGTCCTACAATCTATACTGGTCAAACAAACAGGGTGTCACTGCCGCATCCGGTAAGATTATTAGAGATATAAATACCACAGAGTATACGCAGCTAAAACTTGACAACGGCTCACAGTATTTTTATGCGCTGACCGCGGTAAATGCGGGAGGGGAAAGTGCATTATCCAAGGAGGTGGCCGCTGCTCCCCAAATAGCGGTACCTGCGGTGCCGACGAATATTGCAGTAGTTCCAGGTAATGGTGAAGTGAATATCGATTGGCAGGTGGTTGCAAATGCGACTTCCTATAATGTCTATTGGTCTTCAGTATCGGGTGTGTCGAAGATATCCGGTAGAAAAATAGAGAATGTTAAACCGAAGCAGTCGTTGTCTAAATTAAGCAATGGCACGCAGTATTTCTATATTGTGACAGCAGTTAATGCGGGCGGTGAAAGTGCCGATTCGATTGAAGTTTCTGTCACTCCACAAGTGCCTGCGCCTGCGGTGCCTATTGGCGTTAGCGCGACCCCTGCCAATAAAAAAGTCTCTATTGCCTGGGAAAAGGTGGCTGGCGCGACGTCCTATAATATTTATTGGTCTACTCAGCCGGGCGTGATAAAGGAAACAGCGACCCTGCTTAGAAATGAAAAAATAAATGGCGTGCAATCCAATTTGCTTAACGGCACGCGTTATTATTATGCGGTCGCGGCGGTAAATGCCGGTGGTGAAAGCGCACTGTCAAACGAGGTAACTGCTGTTCCGCAAGTGTCTGCACCTGCAGCGCCAGTGGATATTAGCGTGACGATCGGTGACAAAGAGGTAGTCTTGAATTGGAGTAATAATGTGAGCAGCAACGCAGGCGCCATTTCATATAATATTTTCTGGAACCAGACTGGTAACGTCACTCCACAAAATACGCCACAAAATTCTATGATCGAAAATGTTTCACCTCCTTATACTCATACAGGGCTAAAGAACGGCCAGACCTACTATTATATCGTAACCGCATTTAACGCTGGTGGCGAAACGGTGTCTCAAAATATAAAAGTTGTATTGCTGCCAGATGCGCCCGTGTTTACATCGGTTGCCGGAGGTGATGAGCAAGTAGTATTAAGTTGGGGTAACGTTGAACACGCAAAATCCTATTCCCTTTATTGGGACACTGTGCCAAATGTAAATTCGTCAAGTAACAAGCTAATAAATGTTGAGTCACCTTATGCGCATAACATGCTAACGAATGGATTGACATATTACTATGTAATAACCGCAAATAATGAGAGTGGTGAAGCTGTATCGAATGAAACTGTGGTTACGCTTGCGCCGGATGCACCGGCGATACCAGTATTACGCGGTGGGTTTGAACAGGTTGAACTTGATGTGAAAGAAACTATAGGTGCGGTTCGCTATCATCTGTACTGGAATACAACGGGTAACGTAACGAATAAAGATGCTAAGATTGAAAATATTTTAGTAAATTATAAACATCTGAAATTAAATAATGGATCGACCTATTATTACAAGATATCCGCTGAAAACACCGGCGGTGAGAGCGATCTTTCTGCTGAAACCAATATTACACTCGCGCCGGATACACCCACGATTGCTGAAACAAAAGTAGCGGACAATTCAATTACCCTCAATTGGAAGGAGATGCCAGGCGCGGTTTCTTATAATGTTTACTGGAACGTCAATGGTAGTGTAACAAAGAAAGACAATAAAATTACCAATACGGATCAATTAAACGTCAGCGCGCCGTTTGTTCTCTCGGGACTAACCAAAGGTGCCACATATTATTATGCTGTAACCGCATTAAACAAAGGCGGAGAGAGTAAGCTGTCAGCCGAATTTAAAGCAATATTGGCGCCGGAAGTACCAAAAATATTATCACTAAAAGGCAGCGGCAATCAGGTTTCTGTGAATTGGACAGCCATGCATGGTGCAACATCGTATAACATTTACTGGGATAATGAACCGGGAGTGACGTTAAATTCGAAGAAATTCGAAAATGCATATAGCGCTAAAATTAAGGGCGCTTCTCCTGCATTTATACATTCACAGATACCTAATGGGAAAAAATATCATTATAGAGTAACCGCTGTAAACGCAGGTGGAGAGAGTGCTGTATCAATTGAGGATGCCATAGTGTTGCCTCCGGACGCACCCGTGATAACTTCATCCAGCAGTGCGGATGAAATTGTGACTCTGGTCTGGAGTCCGGTTGAGCATGCGGATTCTTATACTATCTATTGGGGAACCGGAAAGGGTATTAGTATAGAAAATGAAAAAATAATTAATGCAACATCGCCATATACATTTTATGAACTGGAAAACAGACGGCCTTATTACTATGTAATAACTGCCAACAACACCGGTGGAGAAAGCTTGGTGTCGTCTGAGGTTAGCGTAACACCTCATAACAAGTTATTGTCCGGTATGTTAAAAGATGTAAAGCTGCAGCAGTGTATTGATGAGTTGGCTAAATCCAGTAACTGGACGTATGCGGACCAAATTGTGGGTACTGTCTATTGCAGTAGTGCCGGTATAAAAAATCTGTCGGGCATAGAATTTCTGGTAAATATTTCCAAGTTATCTTTGAAAAATAATTCGATCAGTAATCTTGAGTCATTATCGAGTTTGACAAGATTAACATCCTTGTCACTGGATTCTAATAATATTAGCGATGTGCAGCCACTGGTCCCATTGACTAAATTAACTACACTGCACTTGCATAATAATAGTATTAGTGATGTGAGTGCGCTTGCTGATATGACTGCACTAAACTATTTATCTCTATACAAAAACTCAGTAGCGGATATAAACGCACTCGCTGGTCTTACACAACTTACGAGCTTATATCTTAATAGTAATAAAATTCGTGATGTGAGTCCGATCGAAAAACTTGTTAATCTGAAATTTTTGGATCTGGGGCGTAATAATATCGGCGGCCAGGGTGTTGGTCGTCTCGATTTACTCACTTCGCTGGTAAATGCAGACAATATTCATTTGATCAGAAATAAAGAGATTTCATGCAAGGAATTAACGACGTTAATAACCACAATGGGGTCTCCACCCGTTGATACTGATGGGATAAATTCTAATTTTGATGTCGCCATAGACGGGACTAATTGTACTAATCCCTAATTGTACTGAGTTTTCTCGGACAGCCTCCTTGAACCACTACCTGATTTCGCTTCTATGCTCACCTGGTTGAAGCGTGTCTAGAGTATATGAACCTATGCTGTGACGTATTAATCGTAATGTAGGAAAGCCAACGGCGGCAGTCATACGTCTTATTTGTCGGTTTTTACCTTCTTGTAGTGTGATTTCTAGCCAACTTGTGGGTATGTTTGCCCGGTAACGAACTGGGGGAGCGCGTGTCCAGAGATTTACAGGTTCTGCGATTAGTTTAACTTTTGCCGGTTTTGTTAAGCCATCTTTTAGTTCTATGCCTTTACACAATTTTTTTACTGCGTTTTTATAGCACTTTCCATCTACTTGCACCCAATAGGTCTTCCATAGCTTGTGCCGGGGATTAGCAATTTGATGCTGCAATCGGCCATTATTCGTTAGCACCACCAGGCCTTCACTGTCTTTGTCCAGACGACCCGCAGGGTATATATCCGGAATAGAGATGTAGTCGGATAAATTGGATCGGCCATCTTTATCGGTAAATTGGCACAGTACATTGTAGGGTTTGTTAAGCAATATGATTATTGACATAGTTTAAGCTAACACATGGCGAAAGGAGCAGGAATACAAACCGAAATAATAAACGACTGCTATATATGGCGTATCTTATATGGCGCCGCGTCTTCGCTCTGTGAGCGCACTTTTCAGTTCCCCCTTGAGGGGGGTACTTGAGAGGGGAACAGGTGATTAGTACAGCATAGAAGTTAATTCATCAGCTTAGTATTATCTTGAGGCGATCAATTGATTTTAGGACAACGTTTGCCCACTCAGTGCGGCATTAATCTTTCTCATTAGCTCATCTTCGGACACTGGTTTGGAGATATAGTCTTTCGCGCCTTGACGCATGCCCCAAACGCGGTCGGTTTCCTGGTTTTTTGTGGTCACGATGATGACAGGAATATGTGATGTTTCAGAATTTGTTGTAATTTGCCGGGTCGCCTGAAAGCCATTCAGCCCCGGCATGACAATATCCATTAATATCAGGTTAGGTTTTGCTTCTTTAGAGATTTCGACACCTTCTTCACCGCGGCTGGCCGTAATGACATCAAATCCATTTTTTTCGAGCATCGTTTTTAAAACGTGGATTTCTGTCGGTGAATCATCAACTATTAAAACGGTTGTCATTTAGCCTCTCCTTCTCTTCGGTATATAACACTTTATAAATATAGTTGAAAAAAATATTAATTATCATTTGCTAATATATTCTTTATTTGCGCCCAAAAGCGCTTCCTTGGGAAGTGGTTTTGAGTATAGAAGAATAAAAACCCTTTCACCTAAAGTCCACAGTTATTTAACAACCGTTCACTCTGATCACTGTGAAATTTTGCTGAATCCTGTCGGTCTCGCTTGAATTTTTCCCTACACGACATCCATTTCAATTCAATTCTTGCCCTCAGGCCAACAGGTACTCTGCCGTTTCCGCATGCGTTTGGCATGCAGCAGCTTGTAATTAATACTTACCTTATTAATAAGCTTGGTTTTAAATCGCTTTTTCGTAGCCCAGTCATAGTTTGTCGATTTTAGTCACCTATGCGTTCACTCAGACACATCAGAGGTTCTGTAATATTATTCTAGACTAGTACATCAACCATATTATATTGTCGGGTTCAGTTGGGTTGTCGGGTTCTTGGCAAGGTACGCCTCGCCAGGAATGACCATAATCCTTCACAAAGTATCTAGCCCGCATTTCTCACAAGGATGACCAACTCTCGCTTGATCTTCGCCTACAGGGATGTAGGTGAGGGGCGAGAGCAGGACGCGGTAGCTTCACCCATAGGTTAAGCGGGTATTTTTTTTACCATATGGATGTGGTGTATGCAGATAATGCAGGAGCAATTGTCTGTGAAGTGCGGTGGAATCAAGAACTTGTACTAGAAACCGTGAGCAACTGATTTTTCTAGATTTAAGGCTAGCTGAAAACTCTTTAGAGCGCAATACTCAATTTTTATAAAAAAATACTAACTGTACAAACTCTGTTTAGACATCCCTTCTGAATAGATATATCTGATATAGTAAAGGAGTGACAATAGAAATTTATCTGTAACATTTGTACGGATTAACTATGACTCTCGATATATACCTATCCATTTTCACACTCATGTTTATCTCCTTGGGTGTTAATATTGTTGCGTTAAAATTTCGCATTCCCTATACCGTTCTCCTGGTCATCGCCGGCTCTCTTTTAGTACCACTTTCCAAAATCGAATTTTTTTCATTTATTACTAGCTTTCAATTAACGCCTGAGCTACTGTTTTTCGTTTTTCTACCTGTATTGATTTTTGAATCTGCCTATAACATTAAGGTTCGAAACATTAGAGATAACAAAATTGCAATCAGCTTATTAGCAATTGTCGGATTACTGGTTTCCACTTTTTTTATTGGCTATGTCGGATTTTGGGGCTTTAAATTATTAGGGTTTCAAATTCCCTTGCTAGTCACTTTATTATTTGGTGCGATTATTTCTGCCACTGATCCGGTTGCTGTTTTAGCCTTATTCAAGG